>JRYH01000079.1_pt1 | contig 277716 bp, 233 predicted proteins | sample 235351 | NCBI WGS metagenome assembly JRYH01 (sample SAMN03074221, study PRJNA261480) | activated sludge metagenome | biome: Wastewater Treatment Plant; feature: Wastewater; material: Activated sludge; isolation source: activated biomass of a wastewater treatment plant treating wastewater... ... | reverse complement strand
CTTAGCAAGCAAACTTCGCGGTAGGCAATAGATTGGTTCGTCCGAACGAACTTTCGCGATTGTGTCGGCTCCTCCGCCCGCGCAAATCCTTCTTGGGCCGCATCGATCAAGAAGCGACATGCGCGGGCGCTGTGAGGAGGGGCTGCGCAGGAGGGCTCTGCGTCAGCTGTTATCGCCATCGAAGATGCCGCCGAGGGGGCCGAGGATCGAGCCTTCGCCGGTGCCGCCGGCGGGTCCGGCGTTGGCAAGGACGCGCCCGGCGAGGCGCGAGAACGGCAGCGACTGGAGCCAGACCTTGCCGGGGCCGCGCAGGTGGGCGAAGAACACGCCCTCGCCGCCGAAGATCATCGACTTGATATTGCCGGCGCGAACGATGTCGAAATCGACCGAGGGTGTCATGGCGGCGACGCAGCCGGTGTCGACGTGCAGTTCTTCGCCAGGGGCAAGCTCCTTCTCGATGAGGCAGCCGCCGACATGGATGAAGGCGAAACCGTCGCCTTCCAGCTTCTGCATGATGAAGCCTTCACCGCCGAACAGGCCGGTCATGATCTTCTGCTGGAAGTGGATGCCGACGGATACGCCTTTGGCCGCGCACAGGAAGGCATCCTTCTGGCAGATCATGGCGCCGCCCATATCGGCCAGGTGGAAGGGCAGGATGGTTCCCGGGTAGGGGGCGGCGAAGGCAACGCGGGCTTTGCCCTGGCCATGATGGGTGAAGAGGGTCATGAACAGGCTTTCGCCCGTCAGTAGCCGTTTGCCCGCCCCCATAATCGAGCCGAACAGCCCCTTCGGCTGGGCGGAGCCGTCACCGAAAACGGTGTCCATGTGGATCGTCGGGGCTTTGAACATCATGGCGCCGGCTTCGGCGACAGCGCTCTCGCCCGGGTCCAGCTCGATCTCGACGAATTGCATCTCCTGGCCGAAGATCTCGAAATCGATGTCGTCGGCGACGCCGGAGCTGCGGGCATGCCGCATGGCGCGCGGGACGCTGGGGACGGATCCGAACATTCCAAATTTCTCCTGATGCACAAGTGTTGGCTGATCCACTGGAACAGCATGTCCAGAAAGTAGGCCGCGGGGACCCGTTGGCAAGGCTGGGGCGGGTCAGGTTTTGATCGGTTCACATGTGACGGTTGCGGCTGACCGTTGCGGCTTGCTCCATCCGGCGCATGCTTCGTGGATAATGGAGTATTGAGCGGAATGTACATAAAACTGTTGTAATGAGCCGCTATGGTTCGCGCGGCTGCAGCAGCGCACCCGCCGGAAGCCCCGCACGGTCTGGCAATGTGCAAACTGCGCCTGCTGAACACCGGTCGCCCTCTTACCGGTGCTTCGCGCTTGGAGCGCAGGACGGACCCGCGCAAGCGGTGCACGCTACCCCACAACCGATGCCCGCGAGGGTTCGTCCTGTGTGCTCTCCATTTTGCTGTGAGCGCGGTGTCGCATGTGCCGTTCGTGGCGAACCAGGCACCATCCATCACAATCGTGCATGTTTTAAAGATCTTTTCCCCAAGTGCTGATTCGTTTGCGCTTGCGCACGTGCACCGACGCACATTATCGATGATGGGCCAGGGGTCAGAGGGTGCTTCGGGCATGATCCTAGCCGTCACACTTCTTGCGGTTACAGTCGTAGCGGTCGTCACCATGTGGTTGTCGCCGCGCATGGGGCAGAAGCGCGTGCTCTATGAGCTGGCGCCGGATACGCCGCATGCGTTCGGCTGCGAGATGTCGTGGATCGCGGTCCTGACCTGCGATACCGAAGCGGTACTCGATGCGCTGGGCATCGAGGGTGAAACGGCTTCCAACTGGAACAACGGAATCGGTACCATCTACGATCACTGGCTGGGGCCGGATCGTGTATACATATCGCCGCCGGTCGATGGTTGGACGTTCGTCGTGAGCTTGGCACTGCCGCATCCGGTGAGCAGGGGCCAGATGGACAAATGCACACCGCTGCTGGCCGGACTGGCGCGTTCGTTCGTGGATGTGCAGTACTATTTCAGCTATCCGCTGCTCGATTTCTACTCGTGGGTGCGTTTTCGCGAGGGACGGTTGTTGCGGGCGTTCGCCAGCACGGACGAGGGCGTGATCTGGTCGAAGGGGCATGCCTCGCGCGCCGAGCAGGCCCTGGGGCTCAAGCTGTTCGAGTTTCGCGGTGTGAGGGGGCGCCACGGCGATGCTGGTTCGGAGATCGTGATGTTGCCCACCGAGGAACAGGTGATGCAGATCGCGCGGAGCTGGAGCCGCGATCCGACGACGCTCAAACCAAGCGATGCTCCCGCCGCGCTGGGCTACGTCGCCCCGGCACCGCAGGGTTGGCGGACAGAGCGGTTGCGCAGATCCGCGGCTTGAGTGAGCTGTTGCATGGCCTGATCGCATTCGTATTTCATCAAAATACGTGCGCAAACCAATGTTTGTTCTGAGGCGGTGTGTTCAGGCGGCGTCGGTGCCGATGATTGCCGCCATCTGTTGTGCGATCAGACGGCTATACGTGAGCCGCTTACCAGCTTGCTAACAGTCTCAAGGACTTAGCTCCATTCCGCGTGACCGTAACAGGTCACAAAAGCGATTTTGGGGTCACACGCGACAATCAATCCCCAATGCAGATGATCAAGATAAGTGATTCACGGCGTCGGGGCACGAATTCAAACAACTTCCGCGTTATCCCCAATTCACGGCATTTTCTCGCCAGAACACGCGATTCGAATCGCGTAGCTAATTCGTCATCAGTAGTGATAGCGAAAGGTAATGCGTGATGCTGATAACAATCACCGTCTCCGATACGATCGCAGTTCTGGCGCTGGCCATATCCCTCATCACGTTGCTCGCGTCTAAGCGGTTGTCCGAACAAAGCGTTCGCGCCGCTATGTTCGACAAACGATACGAAGTCTTCGAGGAAGCCGAAGAATTCATTGCCGCTTGGCTGCGCCACGGCCGCCCCGATCTTGACAAGCTTGGTTCTTTGGTTGGCGCCTGGAACCGGTCTCACTTCCTGTTTCGACCTGAAGTCACCAACTATCTTCGGAAGCTTTGGACTGATTCACTCGATGCCGAGCAAGCTCAAAGGATCATCAGCGGCGACGCGGAAGGTGACCACCTTGAAGCCGTTTATAACAAATACGAACGTCTGAGGGAGACGGCCGATTTCGACAAGCTCCGGAAAGTCTTCATGGATGATCTGAAGGTGTAGCGCCTTCGCGATCGGGAAACGGCGCGACCAATGTCGGCAACGCACAGTCGCCCGTTTCAATCGCAATTGCCGTAAGTTCTTCATCCATTTTTCTTCTCCGCATCCTTCGCCAACGCGCACGCATTCTCGATTGTCGCCCCGAGCGTCCACCCGAGCGCCTTGCTTCGTTTGTGGAGTGCGTGTGCCAAGATTGGCGTCGTGTAGATCATCAGCGGCTCAGTTCGTCCCGCAGCCGATCAGGCTCTAAGCCGTAGTCGGTGGATTTGAACTCAGCGGTGATCCTGCAATGAACCCGTCTCGATGGTAGCGACGCCTGTTTGCCAGCCTTCAGCAAGGCGCCGTGCAGCCTCGCGTGCATCCAATTGCCGATTTGCGCGCGAGCCACCGGCGTAATGGGGTAGGCGGCGGCGCAAAGGCGGGCAGGCGTACACACTTGTACCGGCTTCACCCTTTCGGGCTTCGGCGCATTGCAGCAACTCCGCAAGTGTTTCGGAGCTGGCTGGCGGGCGATGCGCACCGTTGACGGCATCGGGCGCTTTTCGGGCCGGCGTCGCGGTTGTCGCTTTCGCCGGTGCCGGATCACCCTTATGCGTGGTGACGGGGGCCGTGCCGATTTCTGTCGCAATCTGTTCTGTCGTGCTGGGCACGCCGATGAGCGGTGGTGCGCCGTCGGGATTGAACACAATCCCAGAAACGAACGACCAGAAGCCGATGATGTGCCAGGCGAGTGCACCGCACACGAAGGAGATAGAACCTGTTGTCAGGAGTGCGCGTGTCGACCAGGTTCGTGCTTGCGATGCGAAGCGATGCGCCGGTTTGCCCTGCACGCTGTGCGTGGCGGTGGGGCCGGCAAGCGGCAGCGGTTCCGTGGGCTGGAAACCCTCAGGTTCATTCAGTGGCGTGATGTGAATGTGCTGGTCCAAATCAGACTTCTAAGCCTTGTGCTTCGAATCGCTCAAAAAAAGTTTGCAGATGCGCAACTTTGAGCACAAGCCTTTCAAGGCAACCGGTCTGCGATCACGTCAGCGTTTTCCACATGCGTTTCAGATCCGGCGCACAGGACGATCGGCAAAATGTGGCGCATTGCCAACGCCAGTGCGCCGGCATTGTTCATGAGGGGCCGGTTTTGCGAGTGAGCAATTGGATTGGCGGCTCACTCGTCCGGTATCCTTGGAACGCCTGCTCAGATGTGCGGGCCGGGCAGGTAATCCTTCTTCAGTCCGGGTTGCTTTTCGTCGCCCCGGTGCTCGCCACCCGCGCCGCTGCGCGGGTCCTTCCACGTGGAGCGGACGGGGGGCACATACATCTGCCGGGCTGAGCACATGCGGCGCTGGCTCTCGTTCTGGCCGCAGGAGCGAAGCTGACCGCTCCGGGTATAGCAGATGCGGATTTCCTTCAGCCGATTGCCCGGGCCTCCGCAGGAAATGGCCATCATGTCGGGCTTCAGGTCGGGGTTGGCCGCAATCATCTCGCGCATCAGTTCCTCGGGAGCCACGAACTGCACCTCGAAGGGATTAATGTAGCGCTCAGGAATACGGATTCGATTGTAGAGCTGACGCGCAAGATCGAAATAGCCCGCAGGCTCGAGGCCCGAGCAGGTGCCGTGCTTCCTGTACTCGTGAATGATCAGACCCTTGGCCGGCATGATGTCGAGCATCCTGTCGATGACGTTATTGGGTACGAAGGGACGGTCGCGAGTCGGGCAATCGTTGGGGAAGCCGCGTTCGTACTGCGGCCACAGGCCGTGCAGGACGAAATTGTAACGCCGTCCATCGTGGCGGTTGCACTGCAGATCATCGCGTGGATTGTTGCTGGCCGCGCAGTGCGTCGGGCTCCACGAAAGAACGAGCGCGTAGTAGTCGAACTGGCCGGCGACGTTGCGTTGGGGTTGCTGCGCATATCCTTCGCCGTAACGCTCATTGTAGCGGCGTTGGGCATCTGCATCCGGAGCGACGAGCAGCGTCTGGCCGACGAGGGTGGCCACGATGGCAAGAATGACGCGCAGGGACATGTCTCGGTCCTTCCAGGTGAGCGGGGTGCAGCGAGGCAGTTTCGCGGCCGGGCGGCAGCATAGTCGAGGATCGCGGCGGTGCAATCGCTTGTCGTCTGAGTTTCGATGAAAGATCTTCAAGGACGCGATGAATAATGCCTGGATTGCGTGCTTGTAGCAGACTTGGCTGGTGAACCTTTCACCTGTTCGCCAAGGCAGCAAGGATCCGCGCCCAACTGCGTGCCCCTTTCTTGAAGCTCGTCAGATTGTATTTCTCGTTGGGCGAGTGGATGCGGTCGTCCTCAAGACCGAAACCGACCATGAGGCTGTCCATGCCGAGTGCGTCCTTGAACGACGTGACGATGGGAATCGAGGCGCCGCAGCCCATGAGCACCGTCGGGTGCTGCCATTCCTCTTCCAGAGCGGCGGCGGCAACTTTCATCTCAGCCATGCCGGTGTCAAATCGGATGGCCGCCGAGCCATGCGTGCCGATAAAATCGACCTTGCAGTCCTCGGGAATGCGCGCGCGGACAAACGTGTGTATCGCGGCCAATACGCGGTCGGGATCCTGCCCGGGTACGAGCCGGCAGGTGATCTTGGCGGAAGCCTTGGAGGGTATGACGGTCTTTGACCCGGCGCCCTGATAGCCTCCGGTGACGCCATTGAACTCCAGTGTCGGACGCGACCAGAGCTGCTCGACGAAACTGTAGCTCTTCTCACCTGCCGGTATGGACAAGCCGACAGCTCCCAGCATGTCCGGTGCGCTCTCGGCAAGCGTGCGCCACTGTTTGACCTGGCGGGCCGTGGGTTTGACGATGCCATCGTAGAAGCCGGGAACGGTGACGCGGCCGTTCTGCGCGTGCATGGCACCCAGAATGCCGACGAGCACGCGGATCGGGTTCATGGCCGGGCCGCCGTACATGCCGGAGTGCAGGTCACGCGAGGGTCCGGTGATAATTATCTCGGTGGCGGCCAGACCGCGCAGCATGGTTGTGATGGCGGGCGTGTCTTTGTTCCACTGACCGGTATCGCAGACCAGCACGATATCGGCCTTCAGTTCCTTGCCGCTCTTCTTCAGGAAGGCGGGCAACGACGGCGAGCCGCATTCCTCCTCTCCCTCGATCATGACGGACACGGCAATCGGCAATTCGCCTGCCACCGTCCTCCAGGCGCGCGCGGCTTCAAGGAATGTCATCAACTGACCTTTGTTGTCCTCGGCTCCGCGCGCGACGATCACCTTGCCGTTCAGTCTGTCATTGGCGATGCGCGGCTCGAAGGGCGGCGATGTCCAAAGTTCGAGCGGATCGGGCGGCTGCACGTCATAGTGCCCATAAAACAGGACGTGGGGCATGCCCTTCGGCACCGATTTGCGGTCGTGGCCGACGACCATCGGGTGGCCCTTGGTCTGCCGCACGGATGCAGTAAAGCCGATGTCATTCAATTGCGCCGCACACCAATCGGCGGCGCGCTGGCAATCGCCTTGATAGGCCGGATCGGTGGATATGCTGGGTATGCGCAACAATTCGAACAGCCGGGCCAGGGCGGCGGGCTCGTCGTCCTTGAGTACTTTGAGAACTCGGGGCAGGTGATCGGTCATGGGACTCTCTTGCTGTGGCATCCGCAGTGGCAATGTCGGCGGGGCGGATGTTGCGCGATCGAAGGGTCGAGGTCAAAGGCGCCGTGCTGGCGCGTCGTGCTGGCTTCTGTTTGGCAAGAGTGGGCAAGGTCGATGCGCCTTGCGGAATGACAGGGGTCGCGCGGCGGGGCCGTGCCCCCATTCGGGCGCATTCGCGGCACTGGCGGCGCCCGAGACTTTCGGCACGACGCCCTTCCTGCTATTGCGGGCGGGGAATGGGTCGCGGCAGCCGTCGGGCTGGCGCGCGTGACTTGCCAAAGAGGTTGGAGATGCCCGCTAGCAAACTGGTTTACCTTTTCGGGGCCCAGATGACCGACGGGCGTGCGGAACTCGGCGAACTCCTGGGCGGCAAGGGCGCCAATCTCGCGGAGATGGCCTTGCTCGGACTGCCGGTGCCGCCGGGCTTCACGATCACGACCGAGGTGTGCAACACCTATTACGCCAACGGCCGGAAGCTGCCCGAGGGTCTGCGCGGAGAGGTCGAAGAGGCTTTGACACGTGTTGGCGAGACCGCTGGCCGCAGGTTCGGTGATCCCGACAATCCGTTGCTTGTGTCCGTGCGCTCAGGTGGTCGAGCTTCGATGCCCGGCATGATGGACACGATCCTCGATCTTGGGCTCAACGACGAAACGGTCGTGGGGCTGGCGCGTCATGCGGGGGACGAGCGTTTTGCCTACGACAGCTACCGGCGTTTCATCCAGATGTATTCTGACGTGGTGCTGGGCATCGACCACGGGTTGTTCGAGGACATTCTGGAGAACTTCAAAAACCTCAATGGTCTCGGGCTCGACATCGATCTGGAAGCCGAGCATTGGAAGGAGATCGTCGATGAGTACAAAGAGGCGGTCGAGACCGAGCTCGGCGAGTCGTTTCCGCAAGATACTGCCGCGCAATTGTGGGGTGCCATCGGCGCGGTGTTCGGCTCCTGGGACAATGCGCGCGCGAAAACCTACCGGCGACTGCATTCCATACCGGACAGTTGGGGCACGGCGGTCAACGTGCAGGCGATGGTGTTCGGCAACATGGGCGAGACTTCGGCTACGGGAGTTGCCTTCACGCGCAATCCATCGACGGGTGAAGACCAGCTTTACGGCGAGTTCCTGATCAATGCGCAGGGCGAGGATGTTGTCGCGGGCATTCGCACGCCGCAGCCACTCATCCGATCCGCGCGCTCAGAACGCGATCCCGATGCCATTTCCCTGGAAGAGGCGATGCCGGAGGCATTCGCGGAACTCATCGACGTATTCCAGACGCTCGAACGTCACTATCGCGACATGCAGGACATCGAGTTTACGATCGAGCGCGGCAAGCTGTGGATGCTGCAGACGCGTTCGGGAAAGCGCACTGTCGAGGCAGGTCTGAGGATCGCCGTGGAGATGGCCGAGGCGGGTATCATCTCCAAAGAACAGGCGATCATGCGCATCGACCCGGCAGGGCTCGATCATATGCTGCATCCGACGATCGATCCGGCCGCGGACAAGCACGTATTGACAACCGGGCTGCCGGCATCGCCCGGTGCGGCCTCGGGCGAGATCGTCTTCACTGCGGATGCCGCAGAGGAGGGGCGGGCGCAGGGTCGTGACGTCATCCTGGTGCGTGCCGAGACGAGCCCGGAAGACATTCATGGAATGCATGCTGCGGTCGGCATCCTCACGGCGCGCGGTGGAATGACGAGCCATGCCGCCGTCGTGGCTCGCGGCATGGGGCGTCCATGCGTTTCCGGGGCCGGTGCGCTGCGTATCGACGCACGCGCCGGCACGCTCATCATCGGCCGCGAGACGTTCAACGCGGGCGACATCCTCACCATCGACGGAGGAACCGGCGAGGTCATCAAGGGCAAGGTCCAGATGCGCCAGCCCGAGCTGTCGGGCGCTTTCGGCATGTTGATGTCGTGGGCCGACGAGTACCGGCGACTCGGCGTCCGGGCGAATGCTGATACGCCACGCGATGCCGAGCAGGCGCGCTATTTCGGTGCCGAAGGAATCGGGCTGTGCCGCACGGAGCACATGTTCTTCGACGGCGAGCGGATCGTTGCGGTGCGAGAGATGATTCTCGCGAGCGACGAGACTGGGCGACGTGCAGCGCTGCAGAAGCTACTGCCCATGCAGCGCGCCGACTTCGTCACGCTCTTCGAGCTGATGGCCGGATTGCCGGTGACGATCCGCCTGCTCGATCCGCCGCTGCACGAGTTCCTGCCGCATCACGAGAACGAACAGGAAGCCGTTGCTAAGGATCTCGGCATCGACGTCGTGCGCATTCGTCGCCGCGTGGCGGAACTGTCGGAAGTCAACCCGATGTTGGGTTTCCGTGGCTGTCGCATCGGAATCCTGCATCCCGAGATTATGGAGATGCAGGCGCGAGCGATCTTCGAGGCGGCGCTGGAAGCGGGCCATGCGACGGGCCAGCACGTCATACCGGAGATCATGCTGCCGCTGGTGATCGACAGGCGTGAGTTTGACCTCATCGCTGCCGTCATTCGCGATACCGCTGCCGAGGTCGAAACGGAGCTGGGTACGAAGCTCGATTATCATATCGGCACCATGGTGGAACTGCCGCGATCGGCGCTCAGGGCCTCCGATATTGCCGAGGGGGAGGATGGCGCGGCGTTCTTCTCGTTCGGCACGAACGATCTCACGCAGACGACGATGGGGCTCAGCCGTGATGATGCTGCGCCGATCCTTGCCAGCTACATGGCGCATGGAATCTTCCACGCCGATCCGTTCGTCTCTCTCGACCGGGAGGGGGTCGGCGAGCTGGTGCGAATTGGCACGGAGCGTGGCCGACGTGTGAAGCCCGACCTCAAGATCGGCATCTGCGGCGAGCACGGCGGTGATCCCGATTCTGTAGCGTTCTGCCACGAGGTCGGCCTGACCTATGTTTCCTGCTCGCCGTTTCGAGTGCCGATTGCGCGGTTGGCTGCAGCGCAGGCCGCACTCAGGGAGCGTGCATCTTGATCATCTGGTCGAGCGGTAACTACGATGTTGCCACTACTCGCTATCGCGAGACAGATCAAATGGTCAAAGATGACTGGCCGCTTAAGCGCGCTTTTCCCGAATTTTGCGGGTGATAGCGCTAGATCACGCTCATGTCTGACGGAAACATGAACGCGATCCAGCACCTTGTTTCGAGCATGTTTTTCACGCTGAACCGCCGCACACTTCAGCCAAACATGCTCTAGGCGCGCGCCCTCGGCCGTATGCTGGAATTGATCAAATTCGATTGTTTTTCCGGAACGCGATCGGTGCGTCCTCGTTTTCTTCCCATCAACAGGTGTTGATTGAGAAGGAGAGCAAAATGTCTCAGCGTAAGATTTTGATCATGACGACGAGCGTGGCTGCTCTGCTGACCGCCGCAATGGGCGCGTCGGCGCAAAAGCCGAATCCCGACGGGCCGGGCGGCGCCAATCCGCCTAGTGGCGGAGCAACGACGCAGGAGCCCAGTGGGGGCAAGGGCGGCGCACCTGCAGGTGCTGTCACACCGCGACGCGAGGCCAAAGGCTTTGATCGCGGCGCTCCTGGTACCAGGGGGCTTGGCGACGACAAACGCGAGGCTCAAGAGGAAGACGGCGAACCCGGCAAGAAGCAGCGCTCCGGCAAACAGTCGCGTGAGGACAAGGAAAAACCCTCCAAGGGGACAACCGAGAAGCGCGCGGGCGAAGAATTAAAGAAGCGGGATGCTGATCGTTCGACGGATCGCGAACGCCGGTCGGGCGAGGAGAAGGTCGATAGGAAGACCGAACGTGAGAAGGTCTCGCCGAAGACCGGAGATGCCGCGAAGATCGACGTGAAGCCCGAGAAGAAGGCCGAACTCAAACAGCGGGTCAATCGGACGTCGCTACAACGCAGCACGAACATCGACATCGACATCAACGTCGGCGTGACCGTGCCGCGGCGGGTGGTGCTTCATACGCTACCATCGGTGTGGCTCACGATCGTGCCCGAGTATGAGGGCTACCGCTACATCTACTTGGAAGATGTGATTTGCATTGTCGATCCAGAGACGTTCGTGATCGTCGATGTGATCTACATCTGATGCGAAGAAACAGATTGGCATCCACCCACGGCGAGGGTGATGCTGCGACCGAAGTGCCAGATGGGCTGTGGGGCGAGTGCCATGCGTGCACCCGCCCCAGTTTTTTTGAGATGCTGAGACGCACGCGGGCTTTGCTCAAGGCCGCCAGCCATAGACCCAATCGTAGCGAGCCATGAGCGTGCGTGGTGGCGTAACACGCAGGACCATATCTCGTGCTGCGGCCATGGGGCCGTCCAAATGGTAGATGCGGCCGTTCGTCTTGGCGGCGGCGACCACCCGTGTTGCGCGATGGCGCCGTGCCATGGCATAGGCTGCAATTGCGCGCGGAATATTGGTGGGCTGTTCGGAGATCCGGCGCGCGAGGATCGCTGCGTCCTCCAGCGCGAGCACGGCACCTTGTGCGAGGAATGGCAAGGTGGGATGCGCCGCATCGCCGAGAAGCGCGATCCGCCCGGAGTGCCAGAACGACAGCGGCGGCAGCTCGAACAGCGCCCACTTCTTCCACTGCGGCGGCGTATCGAGAAGGCGGCGCAAGGGGGTGCAGAATTGTTGTGCAAGATCGAGCACCCAGGATCGCGGTATCTCGGTACTCCAATCGTCGGTGGGAACCGTGTCCTTGCGCACAAAGATCATCGCCAGCTCGCGGCCTGCGCGGACGGGGTAGTGCACGACATGTGCGAGAGGCGACATCCACAGGGCGGTGGCATTCTCGCTCAGCTCCGGCGCAACGTCCTCGATCGGGATGACGGCACGCGCCGCGCTTCGCTGGGCAAAACGAAGTGGCTGGGGCTCGAAGATCTCGTCGCGCACTTGAGAGCGTAGTCCGTCGGCGGCAATCAGTGCATCGCCGTGGAGCGTGAGACCATTGCGGTTCTTGACGGTGACGCCTGCGTCGTCGCTTGCCGTTCCAGCAACGTTGAAATCCATCGAAATGCGGATTTGCGGCATCGATCGCGCCGCATCGAGAAGCGCTGCATGCAAGTCCTGGCGGTGCAGGACCCAGTAGGGCGCGCCGTGGCGTGCGGCGATCCAATCTCCCAGTGGCAGGTGCGCCAAAGATGTGCCGGTTTTCGCGTTGCGCGCGTGGATGAAATCCGGTTTGCCGGCGAGTGGCTCAAGGCGCTCGGCAATGCCAAGTTCCTGGAGTATGCGCGTCCCATTGGGACCAAGCTGAATGCCGGCGCCTTCAGTCTCGAATGCCGCGCGCCGTTCAAGCACGTGACTTTCGATGCCGCGCTTGGCGAGCGCGAGCGCCGCAGCAAGACCGCCGATGCCGGCGCCAGCTATCAGGATCAGGGGCGCATCTGCGCGCGTAGTCTGCGAGTCCAGCGTCGCACGTACGGCGGTGGTTGGCGGCGACGTCATGTAAGCCTCCCCCTGGACGGCGGACGTCATTCAGGCGGTGCAGCCTCAGCCTTCGGTCAGCGCGCCTTCGCCGGCAACAAGACAGCCTGAAGGATCACTCTCCGTCGCTTTCAGGCGCGGATCGTAAATATAGAGCGTGGAGCAGTATGGACACAGGATCTGACCATCGGCGCCCATGTCCAGATAGACGTGCGGATGGTCGTAGGGGGCCCGTGCTCCCATGCACTGGAATTCCTTGACGCCGATAAAGATTTTCTCGACGCCGGCATCATTGGCGAAGTGGGGTACGACGCTCGAAGCCATGCGTGGGCGCTCCTTTTTCTAAAACCTTCGGGGTTGGGCGCGAACATAGCCCCGCCGGATGGGAAATGGTAGGGGAGGGGCGCCGCACTATGGTCGCAAGAGGAGGTGTGCGAAGTGGACAGCTTCAGCTCAGACGGTGTCGAGATCGCCTATATTGACGAAGGCGAAGGGGAGCCGATCCTGCTCATCCACGGATTTGCGTCGAACGTGCAGACGAACTGGGTGTCGCCCTCATGGGTGGGCTATCTGCGCGGCAAGGGCTACCGGGTCATCGCATTCGACAATCGCGGGCACGGGCGGAGCGAGAAGCTCTACCGTCTGGAAGATTACGGCGCCCCGCTGATGGCGGAGGATGCAAGGCGCCTGCTCGATCATCTGGGCATCGCGCGGGCCCATGTCATGGGTTATTCGATGGGTGCGCGCATTACGGCCTTTCTGTGCCTCGCCCATCGTGAACGTGTGAGGAGCGCGATTTTCGGGGGGCTCGGCATCAACATGGTGCGCGGAATGGCCGGTACGGGGCCGATTGCTGCGGCTCTCGAAGCGTCCTCGATCGACGATGTGACCAATCAGACCGCGCGTACTTTCCGCGCCTTCGCCGAGCAAACCAAAAGCGACCTGAAGGCGCTTGCAGCGTGCATCCGCTCGGCCCGCGATCCGCTCACCCGGGAGGATGTGGGGCGGATTTCCTGTCCGGTGCTGGTTGCTGTTGGCGAGACGGACGTGGTGGGAGGTTCGGCAGAGAATCTGGCCGCGCTCATCCCGGGCGCCCGCGCGCTGACAATTCCAGGCCGCGATCACATGAAGGCCGTCGGTGACCGGGCTTACAAAGAGGGCGTTGCCGATTTTCTGGAAAGCGTGGGAGCCTAGAGTTTGATCGGCTGAGATGGAAGCAGTTGTGTTTGCATCGAAGCCGTGATCGAGGCACTCAAAATAAAGAGATAGAGCTGGCCACAACGGCTAGACCCGATTCAATCAAAGCCTGACCTGCGCTAACCGCGATGAGCGGCTGTTTACGGGTGCAGCGGCTTACAGCATGGGAGTGTGGCGTATTGGCGAGTCGGGCGTTTTGATAAAAGCAAACGGCCCCGGCACGCCTGACATAACGCTCTGCAATTGAAAAAGCGCGGGGGCTTTCAGCAGAGCGACGTCGGGCAAAACACCAGGGCCGCAGCACTACTCCAGCACGCTCAGCCGGCCGTTGGGGGGACGGGGGTGGCCACCATGGCGTGCATACACAACACACTCGTACAAGACGCGATACATAGGCATTAGAACGACGCACGGTCACGAATACGCAGCGATCGTGCGCTTACGCGATACGCGGAACTCAACTCGACACGCGGACAGTGCCCAACTCGAACCAACAACGCTGTGTCACACCAACTAAGCTGGTCGACTTCGGGGATGCGAGCCCATCGCATCGAGCACCGGTGGCGATCCACCGAGCGAAGACGCAAGGGCCCAACCTCTCAAACACCACGCAGAACCTGATGCGAATGAGAACCTGGGCTCGCACTCGCATCGGAACTCGGAACGATACGCAATGCCGACAGTTCCGTGTCGTCGTCCCGTCCCACGGACAACGGGACGGAAATCCTGAGAGCCAATCACCCGTCTTCAGCGCGGTGCGGCGATCGAGGGTTCGCCTGCCGCCACAAGGCCGTGTGAACGCGAACAGAACTCCTTTGGACTACTTACAACTTATCAATATAGAGCGCTCCAGTCGCCAATATTCCGAGAACACCCAGAAAATGACTGTGGATAAAGAGATGTGACGCTTGCATGACGAAACAAATTCAGGTTGCGCCGCACAAAGGAGCGGCAATTGCCACGCATTTGTGCGGGTGTCGCCGCCAAAGGGCCCGGAAATTTAAGAATTCTCAAGCCTGCCGACGGCGGGGGTGTGCGGTCCGGGGATGGGGCGTTAACGGCCTATTAGGGTTACCCGTTGCAAATTCGTCTCATGTCCGCGTTGCGTTCGTTCTCACTCCTGCTGATCGGTTCGGCTGTCCTGGCGCCCCTTTCGGGTTGCGGCCTGGGCGGTGGCGGGCCTGATTTCGTTGCGAAATACGAACCATGGCGCGCTATCGAAGAGCGCCAATGCCTTGCATCCGGTGTCGTCCGACAGAGCCCGTTCGTACAAACGCGTTCAGCACTTGGTGGCCCGAGCGCGTGCGGTGCCGAACAACCTTTCGTTGTTTCAGGAACGGCGGGTGGCCGCGTTCAGATGCGGCCCGCGGCAACGCTACGCTGCCCGATGATCCCCGCGGTAGACCACTGGGTGCGGTCGGTCGTCGACGCTGCGGCGCGCTATTATTACGGTGTTCCCGTCGATAGCTTGAAAGTCGCCGCTTCCTATGGCTGCCGCCCGATCAATCACATATCAGGCGCGCGACTGTCCGAGCATGGGCATGCCAATGCGATCGATATTTCGGAGTTCCATTTCGCGAACGGGCATATGGTCTCGGTGAAAAGCGGCTGGTGGGGGGACGAACGTGAGCGGGCGTTCCTGCGGGCCGTCCACCGCGGCGCGTGTGACACGTTCACGACGGTACTCGGCCCGCTGGCCGATCAAAATCACCACGACCATTTCCATCTCGATCTTGCGCGGCGTGGCCGCACCGGTACGCACCGCGTCTGCAAATAGAGACTGATCAGCCTCTCAAACAAAGAGATAGAGCAGGCCAACGGCCAGAGATCATCCCAGCTCGACCCTGATTGGGCGGGTGTCGGCAGGAGGGTTTTATCCGACGTTGCGGGTCAAAGTGAAATACCAGTCGGCCTGTAAGCCGGGTTCTGTCTGGAGTTGCCTCCGCGACGGCCATTCATCTGGGACGACGCTCGCGCGCCGCCTCGTGCAACCAACCCGGGTGGCGGGCCAGGAAACGGACTTGGCGTCGTGCGGCGAACCACACACGCCCGGCCACCCCTATTTGGTCTTGCTCCCGGTGGGGTTTACCATGCCACGCCTGTTGCCAGGCGCGCGGTGCGCTCTTACCGCACCCTTTCACCCTTACCCGACGCGCATTGAGCGCAATCTAGGGCGGTTTGCTTTCTGTGGCACTTTCCCTGGGGTCGCCCCCGGCGGCCGTTAGCCGCCACCGCGTTTCCCTGGAGCCCGGACTTTCCTCCAGCAGCCGTTTGCCTGGTGAGGCGCGCGCTGCCAGCGGCCGCCCGGCCGACTGGTAAGGGAGATATGGGCAATCGAGGCTGGTGAGGTCAAGGGCCCATGGGATGGCGCTGGTTGGAGGCCGGATTGAACGCCATCCGACACGGGTGCGGAACCCGCTCCCGGCGCCGCTTCAACGATGTCTAACGATGGTCAGAGGCCGCCCATCGCGAGTGTAGCAAGCGAACCGGCAGCAATGGCGCAGGAAACGACGACCAACCACGGCGTTACGTTCCACATGTAGAGCGCCAGGAACGCGGCGATGGCGAGCGCGAAATCCCGTGGGCTCTTGATGCCTGCGGTCCATACCGGATTGTAGAGTGCTGCGAGAAGCAGACCGACCACGGCCGCATTGACGCCGGCAAGTGCCGATTGAGCCCACGCGCGACGGCGCAGGTCCTCCCAGAACGGCAGAGTGCCGATGACCAGGAGGAACGATGGTATGAACACCGCGACGAGGCACAATACGGCGATGCCCCACCCGCCGATGACCGCTCCCAGATAGGCTGCAAACGTGAAAAGCGGTCCCGGAACGGCCTGGGCCGCGCCATAGCCAGCCAAAAATTGATCGTTGCTGACCCAGCCGGAGGGCACAACCTCGGCCTGCAAGAGTGGCAACACGACATGCCCGCCGCCGAACACAAGGGAGCCGGAGCGATAGAACGAATCGACGAGGTCGATCGACATGTCGCTCGTCTGTGCCGCCAGGATCGGCAGGCCGCCCAGCAAGCCGAAGAACAAAAGCAACGACACTATGCCCGCACGGCGTCCCACCGACAGCGGCATGCTGACGTGACCAGTCGGCGCACTGGTGCCTCGTAGAAGCGTCAGCCCGACCAGAGCTCCGATCACGATGGCACCCACTTGCCCCAACGCCGTCGGTATCGCGATGGTGATGATTGCTGCGACGACAGCAAGCGTGGCTCTTTCTTTATCGGGCGCAAGAGAACGCATCATCGCCAGTACAGCCTGCGCGACAACGGCAACAGCCGCAATCTTGAGACCGTGTAGCCAGGCACTGCCAGCCGCGCCGCCGATCGCCGAGACGCCGTAGGCAAACAGGACGAGCGCGATCGCTGACGGCAGCGTGAAAGCGGTCCACGCCGCCAGAGCGCCTGTGTAGCCGGCGCGCGACAACCCCACCGCCATACCGACCTGACTGCTTGCAGGCCCCGGCAGGAACTGGCAGAGGGCGACAAGATCCGCAAAGGCACGCTCATCGAGCCACTTGCGCCGTGCCACAAACTCATCGCGGAAGTAGCCGATATGCGCGACGGGTCCACCGAATGATGTCAGGCCGAGGCGCAGGAAAACCAGGAAGACCTCGCCGACGCGCGAGGTGCGGCTGGTAACTTCCGATTGTGCTTCACTCGTCACCTAACCGGCTCCCGCTTATGCTTCCTCGATCAGCTCTTCCAGCACATGAAGCATAGTGTGCAGGCACTGAGCCGATTGTCGTGCCGGCCAAGCTCTTTCATGATCCACTGGCCGTAGATGTCCTGCTTGGCCGCATGATGAAGCACATGCAGCCGGACAAGACCGGCGAGCAAATCCTGATTCACCATTGGCCGATCACCCATCGCGATGGTATCGGGTTTCGATATCGATCGTCCAATTTGATTTTCCAGGCATGACATAGGCGTGGCGAACCATCCAATACATGGCATTGCGCCACCAGCCTGCTTGCGGCTGCGACCGTTGAAGATGCCGGACGGGCGACCGCGCGCGGTTTCATGCGATGGACTGATCAGACCTTGTAGCTTCAGCAAGCCGCCGCAGCGTGCAGAGCGTTGAGGCGTCGAGCCGGCTGTCGATGAGTGCGGGACGCCAGTGGAGCTGGAAGGCGCGCAGGACGAAAGCGGTCGCTTCATCGAGCGTGCCCGTCACGTCGATGCCGTACCCATACGCGCGCAGAAGGTGCTGGGCTTCCGCGACTTTTTCCGAACGCGCGCCCGGGCCGAGCGACCAACTTTCCCGCTCGATCGGCTCGGGAGCGATCCAGCGGCCGACGCCCGACGCCGACAATCTGCGCCAATCGAACTTCTCACCCGGGTCGATCTTCCTTTGTGGCGCAACGTCGGAGTGCGCCAGCACACGCTCCCTGGGGATGCGGTGGCGTGTGACGATGTCCGAGGCCAGTCGAGTGACCGCGTCGATCTGCGCATCGGGAAAATCGGGATAGCCCTGTGCATGGCCAGGGTTGTGGATCTCGATGCCGATCGAGCACGAGTTAATGTCGGTTGCACCCTTCCAGTGCGACCTGCCCGCGTGCCAGGCGCGCAGTTGCTCGGCCACCATCTGCGTAATGGTGCCGTCCTCGCCAACCACATAGTGGCAGGAAACCTTGCTTTCCGGTCGGGCCAGCCAATCGATTGCCTTTTCGACGGAATGCATGCCCGTGTAGTGCAGCAGCAAAAGGTCCGGGCGGCAGCAAAGCTTGCGTGGCTCGATGTTGGGCGAGGGATGAAGCGCGTGGACGAGCGGACTGTCCGGCGCGTCGATCAGGGGGAACTTGCTCACGTATTGCCTTCGGTCGTCATTCCGGTGTCGGGAGTCTTTGCGGGAGACATCGCGCGTTCGAGACGGCGGTTTGCGCGCTCTGCGAGGATAGCATCATGGGCAGCGTTGATCGCGGCAAGCTTGCGGTCTGCGACCGCCTGGAACTCGCGCGGAACGCCGTGGGCGGCGAGGCGGTCGGAGTGGTTGTCCTTGACCAGTCGCAGATAAGCCTGCCTCAGCGCCGCGTCGGTGATGTCGTGAGGGAGCCCAAGCACCTTATAGGGGTCGGCCGGGTCGATGACGAACACGCGGCGGATGTCGCGATAGGTCCACTCGGAAAAGCCGAATATGTCTGCAACCCGCTTCAGGAACTGCTCCTCGTCGCCATGCAAGAGGCCATCGGCAGAAGCGACATGAAACAGGCACTCGAACACGTCGCGCTTGATCTCGGGATCCTCGGCGAGAAGATCTGCGATCTGGCGGGCGTACTGCTCGTAGCCGGCGATGTCGCGTTTGGCTAGATCGAAGACGCGGCGGACGGCCTCGCGCTGATCGTCGGGTACATGAAACCAGCGTTCGAACGCGTCGAGTTCGGCGCCGACGGCTACTCCATCGGCCTTTGCCATTTTCGCCGCCAACGCCACCAACGCCATGGTGAATGCCGTGCGCTGGTGTGCCGGCGTCGTGCAGCGGTGACCGTCCAGTCCCAAGGTGGCGGCCAGACGCTTCAATCTTGCGCGGCTATGGAAGAGTGATCTCAGCTTCGCCCAGAGCATGGGGCTAGGTTCCCCTCGCCAGTGATCGAAGCAGTCCTGAAACCGGTTGCCCGGGCGGCGTGCAGGTCATGTCCCGGCCCCGACCCCCGCGCGGCTCCCTTGCAGCGCCGTTCGCGCGCTGTTCAGCAAGCGTGGCCAAGGTACGTGCCCGACATATTCCATCCGTGTTCATCCACAGTGCAACGCGATGTGAAGGATATTTCAGAAGCATTGAATTGACCATTTTGGGGTTCGTGAGCACACTAAAAAACATGCCGCATTTATGGGTGGGCCGATGCGTGAGGCGAACATGCCGCGGACCGGTGATTGACGGCAGGTTGCTCTCGGGTGGGAACCGAAGGGCGAAAAGGCGCCGAAGAGCGCCGAAACGGACGCATTTGTGGGCGTTTGTGTTTGAGGAGGCACGCATGAGGAGTTTGCTTCTCGCGATCTGCGCGGCAGCCGTTTTCGCCATCCTGGCGAGCGGAGCAAGGGCGGAAACCATTCTCGGCGGATTCGGTGATTCACCGGCAGACGTCGACTTGGCAAACGTCGGCATGTTGGTCTCGCATTAGCTGGGCGAATCGGCTGGATGAAGCCGCGGCCTTGGCCGGGCAAGAATGCCTCCTGGTTGGACGCGAGCGCGGCATCGGTGTTTTTTCGGTGTATCATCGATCTTGATCTCCCTTCCAGCGTCGCAGGGCGATGGCGGGTATTTTGGCCTTGAAAACCCGTTAGCGGCAGCCTTGCCTGCGACACGCACCTCACAATTCTCAATAAGATCACGTCCGTTTTTGGTTTGCGTCCAATTCGCGGGTCGCGGCCGTCGTGTTCGCAATTGCGAAACGGGCGCGTTTTGATTGTCGCATCCCGCACGCCCGTTATCCGGTGGCTCCTTTTCCGACAGCGCTCCAGCGGAGCGGCCGGTACCGATTTGACGCAGGGGACGCGAGCCGATAGCTCAGGTTCCGCCTCCGCCATCAGCCGACACTGATCCGGAGATTTGCAGCCAAGTGACTGGGTGCGCGCCGGCAAGCGCCCTCAGGCATGGCGCATGACATCTGTGGAACGGAGTAACGATGAACAGCGCGGACGCAGCAACGGGCCGATGGGATTTCTGGATCGATCGCGGCGGGACCTTCACGGACATCGTCGGGCGCGGCGCAGATGGCAGAATTGTTGCGTGCAAAGTTCTCTCGGAGAACCCCGGGGCCTATCGCGATGCGGCGCTGGAAGGCATCCGGCGTATCCTGGGCGTGGCATCTGACGCGGCGATTCCTGCGCATCGCATTGCCTCGGTCAAGATGGGCACGACGGTCGCAACCAACGCGCTGCTCGAGCGCAAGGGTGAGAAGACGGTGCTCGTCATCACACGGGGGCTTAATGATCAGCTGGAGATCGGCTACCAAGCGCGCCCGGACATTTTCGCACGCAACATCATCAAGCCGTCGATGCTATATAGCGATGTGATCGGAGCCGACGAGCGCGTGCGCGCGGATGGCACGGTCGAGCGGCGACTGGATGAAGCGGCTCTGGAGCGGGATCTGCGGGCGGCGAAGGCGAAGGGCATCACGGCGGCCGCCATCGTGCTCATGCAATCCTACGCCTACCCGGCGCATGAGCGGCGCGCCGCAGAGATCGCGCGGCGCGTCGGCTTCCGGCAGGTCTCCGTCAGCCATGAGGTTTCCCCACTCATCAAGATCGTGGGTCGCGGCGATACGACGGTAGCGGATGCCTATCTCACACCAATCCTCAAGCGCTACGTCGATCGCGTGGTGCGAGAGTTGATGCCGGCCGATGGCAAGGTGGCCCCGCCGAAGCTGATGTTCATGGCGTCCTCGGGCGGCCTCAAGTCCGCGGATCTGTTCGAAGGGCGCGACGCGATACTCTCAGGCCCGGCCGGCGGCATCGTCGCCATGGCGGAGACCGCGCGCGCTGCCGGCTTCCAAAACATCATCGGTTTCGACATGGGTGGCACCTCGACAGACGTATCGCACTTTGCCGGTACGTACGAGCGCACGTTCGAGACGGAGGTCGCGGGGGTGCGGCTGCGCGTGCCGATGCTGCGCATTCACACCGTCGCGGCCGGTGGCGGTTCAATCGTGAGCTTTGACGGCACGCGGCTTATGGTCGGGCCGGAGAGCGCCGGTTCCGATCCCGGCCCCATGGCCTATCGGCGCGGCGGACCGCTCACTGTGACGGATGCCAACCTGATGCTTGGCAAGCTCGATCCGGATCACTTCCCGCGGGTTTTCGGGCCGAACCAGGATCAGCCGCTCGATCGCGACAGCGTCGTTGCCGCATTCGAGGTGCTGGCACGCGAGATGGGTGGAGCAAAGAGTGGCGCAGAGGTGGCGGAAGGCGTGATCCGCATCGCTGTTGAGAACATGGCGAATGCGATCAAGAAGATCTCGGTGGCGCGTGGCTACGACGTGACCGGTTATGCGCTCAATTGCTTTGGCGCGGCCAGCGGCCAGCATGCTTGCCTGATTGCTGACGCGCTGGGCATGGAAACGGTGCTGATCCATCCTCTGTCGGGCGTGCTCTCAGCTTATGGCATGGGACTGGCGCCAATCCGGGCAAGCCGCGAACAGTCGATCGAGAGCGATCTCGACGAGGCTGCGATGCACGCGATCGCGCAAATGGTCGAAGTGCTGGCGAAGGAGATGATGGAAACCGTGATGAGGGAGGGCGTGGCGTTGAGGGACGTGCGTGTCTCATCGCGCCTGCACCTGCGCTATGCGGGAACTGATACGGCCATTCCGGTGCGGCTCTCGCGGCCTCACATCATGCGCGAGACGTTCGAGGCCGAGCATATGCGCCAATTCGGCTTCGTGTCGCCGGAGAAAGCATTGGTGATCGGCGCTCTCGAGGTGGAGGCAACGGGACGCGACACCTCGGTTGCGTGCGGGGATACGGTTGAGGACGCGTTGGTAGACGGCGAGGCGCAACCGGTGGGACGGACGCGCCTGTTCGCGCAATCTCAATGGTATGAGGCGCACATCTACCTGCGGGACGCGGCTCTGTCGCCAGGCTCGGCTCCGATTGCAGGGCCTGCGCTCGTCATCGAACCGAACCAGACGATCGTGGTCGAGCCGGGCTGGGAGCTTGTCGTTACGCCGCATAACGATATCGTCATGACGCGCCGGGAGAAGCGAAAGCGGGAGGCGCTGGGGGCGCAAGCCGATCCGATCCTGCTTGAGGTCTTCAACAATCTCTACATGTCAATTGCCGAGCAGATGGGGGAGGCGCTGCGCAGTACCGCGCAATCGGTGAATATCAAGGAGCGGCTCGACTATTCATGCGCGGTATTCGACGCTTCGGGGGCGCTGGTCGCCAACGCGCCGCACATGCCGGTTCACCTGGGCTCGATGGACCGTTCGGTGGAGACGATCATTCGGCAGCGTTCGGGTAGCATGAAGCCGGGCGACGTCTACATGCTCAACGCCCCCTACAACGGCGGGACTCATCTTCCCGATATCACTGTCGTCACGCCGGTGTTCGATGAGACGGGTGAGCGCGTTCTGTTCTATGTCGCAAGCCGTGGACACCACGAAGACATCGGCGGATTGACGCCGGGGTCGATGACACCCAAGGCAACGCGGATCGAGGAAGAGGGCGTTTATATCGACGATTTCCTGCTGGTGGAGGGTGGGCGTTTCCGCGAAGCCGAGACGCGGGAGCTTCTTGAGCGCGCGCGGTATCCGGCGCGCCGTCCCGACAAGAACGTCGCCGACCTCAAGGCGCAGGTCGCCGCCAACGCGAAGGGCGTCGTTGAACTCAGAAAGATGGTGGAGCATTTCGGACTCGATGTCGTCGAGGCGTACATGACGCACGTGCAGGACAACGCCGAGGAGAGCGTCCGGCGGCTGATTGCGCGCCTGGAGCCGGGGCAGTTTTCGATCAGCACCGACCAGGGTGCGGTGATCTCTGTGGCAATCTCCACCGACAAGGAGGCACGGACGGCGCGGGTCGACTTCACCGGTACGAGCGCCATGCAGGCCAACAACTTCAACGCCCCGGAGCCGGTGACGCGTGCGGCGGTGCTCTATGCGTTCCGGGTGATGGTCGATGCGCCGATCCCGATGAATGCGGGCTGCCTCAAGCCAATCGAGATCATCATCCCCGAGGGCTCAATGCTGAAGCCCGAATATCCGGCAGCCGTGGTCGCTGGCAACGTGGAAACGAGCCAGATTATCACGAATGCGCTGTTTGCGGCCATGCGGGGGCTCGGCACGGCGCAGGGCACGATGAACAACGTGACGTTCGGCAACGATCGCGTTCAGTACTACGAGACGATCTGCTCGGGTGCGCCGGCAGGATATGATGCTGATGGCAACGGATTCCACGGTGCCGCCGCCGTGCACGTCCACATGACCAACACGCGCCTAACCGATCCGGAGATCCTGGAGTTGCGCTATCCCGTGGTGCTTGAGGAGTTCTCGATCCGGCGTGGCTCAGGCGGCAAGGGCCGCTTCGACAGCGGTGACGGTGTGCGACGGACTATCCGGTTCCTGGAGCCGATGAGCTGCGCCATCCTGTCGGGCTTCCGCGCCGTCGCGCCGCCGGGACTGGATGGCGGTCATGATGGTCAGTGCGGACGAAATTGGGTGCGGCGTGCTGATGGCACACTGGAAACGCTTAAGGGGTGTGCGGAGACGCAGCTTGCAGCCGGTGAGGCCATTATCGTGGAAACCCCGACGGGAGGTGGTGTGGGGACTGTCTGAACCGCGCAAAGGTTGTGACCGTTGTCACAAACGCTGCCGCCCTCGTTCGGTGTCGATCATCCACGTAAGGCCCAGGTCGGGCTTCGTTTGAACAACGTCTGGCCGTTATGGTCTCCTCTATCGCTTTGTCTGAGAGGCTCAATCACGACTTCGACGCAAGCATGACTGCTTCCATGTCAGTCGATCAGGCTCTAGGCTTCGTGACGTTTCGCGTCCATCCATGTCGAGGTTCCCCATGCACCGCATTTCCGCAACTCTCGCCGCTCTGGCCATCGCGTGTAGCGTTCCGGCATTCGCGCAGGACCAAGCCACTGATCCGCAGGCCGAACGCATTGCTGCCGCGCGTGCTGCGGTCAAGGGTCTTGGTGAAGGACTCAAGGAGAAGCTGGTGGCTGCCATGAAGGCCGGCGGTCCGGTCGCGGCACTCGATGTCTGCAAGGTCGATGCGCCGAAGGTGACCGCAGAGCGCTCATCGGCAAGCGGAATGGATGTCGGACGCACCGCGCTCAAGGTTCGCAACCCCGGCAACGCGCCAGATGACTTCGAGAAACGTGTGATGGAGAAGTTCGTGGCCGATCTCAACAGCGGTGCGGATGCGATGAAGCTCGAGCACGCCGAGGTCGTGGAGCGGGACGGCAAGAAGGTCTTCCGCTACATGAAGCCGATCATGACGGCGGGAACGCCGTGTCTTGCCTGCCACGGATCTGCGTTGACGCCAGACGTGTCGGCCAAAATCAAAGAGCTTTATCCGAGTGATCAGGCGACCGGCTTTGCCGCCGGCGACATGCGTGGCGCCTTCACTGTGAAGAAGGTGCTTGAGTAGTTGACGTCAAAGCCCAGTCAAAGACGATTTGCGATACTTGAAGCGCGCCGTCGCGAGCACGGCGCGCTTTGCATTTGCCAAGTGACGTGCCTTGCTTCTTTGCGCGGTCGTGCCGCCCGCGTCGTTACTGCAACGGCTTCAGCGACAGGCTGGAGACGCCGATGGCAATGTTGATGCCGGTTTCGCCTTTTACGCTCAGGGGCTGCAACACGATGGATTTATTGTTGCCGCCGACGAGGACGTTCGCACCGACGCCAAGACCTGCCGCGACATCTGCCGAGACACCGGCGTACGATCCTCTCAGTCGTTCGCTCGGCAGTTCCGTGGAGGAGCCGAGCACAGTCCAGATCATCACGCTCTTGCCGCGTACGCCGACATCGAGACCGACGCGCGTCGTGATGCCGGCGAAGCTGTGCTCCGGTCCGCCGCCAGCGGGAGCGTACTTGCAGATGAGTTCCTCTTTCGATCCGACAATCAGACCCACGGTGCCCTGACCCTGGCAGGTCAGCGTGCCGGCGATGACCTTCGCGGTCTCGGAGTGGGATGGCGGGCTATAGCCCATCAGCGCGGCCAGGACGGCGAAAGCGAGGACCGCGGGGCGGTGTGAGGTTGGCAAGTTCATATACGTAGCCTCCTGGTGTCCAGCCGAAGTCGTAGATCAGCAGCTTCTTCGAACATTTCAGCGTTCTGCGCATTGATCCAGAGCCAAAGGGAGGATTGTCGATCAAGATCCCAACTTGACCCTGTGGAAATCCTTAAGATTCCATTGACACCCATAAAATCCCATGTAATCCCATTAATGCCCGTCCGCACCGGGCTCGAAGGGATCGCGGTAAGGCGCCGGCCCTGTGAGAGGGCCAGGGTCAGAGCGACTGCCGCGGTCCACCCCTTGCGTCAGCAGGTGCAAAAGACCCGGAGGGCGGCCGGAAAAGGAATTTGGGTTGGGCGCATCGTGCCGGCCCATGTCAGGCAAGTGGCCGGTAGCGCTTGGGCTGTCTGCCGGTAACGTGTGCAGCGTCGAGGTTGAGGCTTCAGCCAGAGGATGGATCGCTTTGTCTCGACATATACAAACAAGCTCGACGCCAAAGGCCGCGTATCCATTCCGGCGGCTTTTCGAGCCGTCCTTGAGCGCGACGGATACAAATCGGGCAACGCCGTCGGGGTCTACTGCTACCCCTCGCTCGATGCTCCTGCGCTCGATGCGGGCGGCGAGAGGCTTGCGCAGAAAATCGATGAGCTTTTATCGGGCCTGCCGGATTATTCGGACGAGCGAGACGAACTGTCTGTCGCGCTCTATGGTGACGTGCAAATCCTCACGGTCGACGGGGACGGACGTATCGTCCTTCCTGAAGGGCTGCGCGCGCATGCCGGCCTTTCAGGTGCAGTCACTTTTGTCGGTCTTGGCGACAAGTTCCAGATGTGGGAGCCCGAACGCTTCGAGGAGCGCCGGCGGCGCGCTCGCGAAAAGGTCCAGGACCATAGAAAACTGTTCGGCAGCGGGGGTGCTGCAGGTGGGGGAGGAGAGGTAGCACGGGAATGACGCCACGGCGCGATCAGCCTGCGGGGGCGGAGATACGCGACGTGCGGTCGAGGCACATTCCCGTGCTGCTCTCGGAAGTTCTCAATGCGCTGCAGCCGGGGGGCGGCCAGCGCATTATCGATGGTACGTTCGGGGCCGGGGGATACACCCGGGCGATCCTCGAGGCGGCGGATTGCCAGGTGCTGGCACTCGACCGCGACCCGCGCGCAATTGCCGGCGGGGCGTCGCTCGTCGAAGAATTCTCACCCAGACTGAGGCTCGTCGAAAGCGAGTTCGGCATTCTCGATGAAGTGGCGCAGCGCGAGGGCTTCGCGCCGGTTGACGGCGTCGTGCTCGATATCGGCGTCTCCTCGATGCAACTCGACGAGGCCGAGCGCGGCTTCTCCTTCCAGTCGGACGGGCCGCTCGACATGCGCATGAGCGGCAGCGGGCTTTCGGCCGCAGATGTGGTCAACACTTACGACGAAGGCGAGATTGCCGACATACTCTACCGGTTCGGCGAGGAGCACCGGTCGCGCGCCGTGGCGCGGGCAATCGTGCGACGGCGTGCAAAAGAGCCGTTCGCACGCACGCTCGAACTGGCGGATGTGGTGACACGGGCGCTGGGCGGCCGGCGTGGTGATCACAAGGTTCATCTGGCGACGCGGACGTTTCAGGCTCTGCGCATCTTCGTCAACGATGAACTGGGTGAACTTGCACGTGCCCTCGAAGCTGCCGAACGGGTGCTGAAGCCCGGAGGACGGTCGGTCGTGGTGACATTTCATTCGCTTGAGGATCGCATTGTAAAGCGGTTCTTCACGAGCAGATCGGGTGAGGCGCCGCGCGGCTCGCGCTTCCTGCCGGACGATCCGAATCAATTTTACGAACCAAGTTTCCAGATTGTTAACCGTCGGCCGTTAACGTCTGAGAAAGGTGAATTGAACGTCAACCCGCGCGCCCGTTCGGCACGGCTGAGAGCGGCGGTCCGCACCGCAGCGCCCCCCTGGCCGGGCGCTGACGGCGACGGTGGGCCGGCGGCGCCGCGGCGCTAGAGCATGTCTCAGAAATTCAGGCTTGGTCGCGGGACATTATTGCTCAATTTTGGAGTTAAGCATCGATGCGTCTCCTCATGCTCTCGTCGATATTTCTGGCGCTCTCGTGCGCGGTGCTTCTTTATGCCTCCAACAATGAAACCCGATCACTGGAGGGGCTCGTGCAGGCGCAGGAGCGCAAGGCGGGAGCTCTGCGCAGCGACATCGCGGTTCTGAAGGCGGAGCGCGCACATCTTGCGCGGCCTGATCGCATCGAGCCGGCAGCCCGCGCGCTTGGGCTCGAACCGCCGCGCCCGGCGCAATTTGCGGATGCACTCATCGAGCATCGAGCCACGCACACCGGCCGCTGAGCGATCAGGCGGGGAGGACAGGCCATGAGCCGCACCGTCACCATATCGAACGGGCTCATCCCGGTCGCAGGCAGGCCGTGGCCCGCGCCGCCGCCGGCCGAGGTCGCGCCTCGCCATCCGTTGCGTTCAGCAAGCGTCATCCTGGTCGTGCTGGCTGCATTCTGCGCTGTCGGCGGGCAGCTCGTGCGGCTCGCGGCCAAACACGAGGCGGCGGCTGATATCTCCATCAGTGCGCCGATCGCGACGGGCGTCGCGAGGCCCGATCTCGTCGACCGGAACGGGCGGTTGCTGGCGAGCGATGTCGAAATGCCCTCGCTCTACGCCGATCCGCTGGCGATCGTCGACCGCGACGAGACGGTGGAGAAGCTGCGCACGGTATTCCCGGATCTTGACGACCGGGCGCTTCGCGAAACGCTCGCCGACCGTAGTCGCAGGTTCGAATGGGTACGTCGCGGCCTGTCTCCTGGCGTGGCGCAGCGCGTGCATAATCTGGGTCTGCCCGGCCTTGCGTTCCGACAGGAGTTGAGGCGTGCCTATCCTGCAGGGCGTCTGGCGGGACATGTCCTGGGCGGGGTCAACGTGGACAACCGCGCGGTTGCCGGCATCGAGCAGCACCTCGATGCCCTCGGACTTGTCGATCCTGCGTTCGGGGCGCAGCCTTCGACGCGGGCGCCCGTTGCGCTCTCACTCGACGTCAGCGTGCAGCATGCGCTCGAGCAAGAACTCGCCGATGCAGTGAAGACCTATCGTGCAAAAGGTGCAGGTGGCGTCGTCCTCGATGTCGAGACGGGGGAGGTGATCGCGTCGGCATCGTTGCCGCGTGTCGATCCGGCGCATCCGCAGGCATCGCCCCGACCGGAAGAGATCGACCGTATGTCGGGGGGCACCTATGAGCTCGGCTCGATCTTCAAGCTGATGACGATTGCGATGGCGTTGGAGCAGGGCGCTGTCACTGCGGATAGCCTCATCGATGTCTCTCAGCCGTTGAAGGTCGGGCGCTTCGAGATCAAGGATCATCATTCCAGCGCGGCCAAGCTGTCGGTTCGTGATGTCTTCATCAAGTCATCCAATCTCGGCGCAGGGCAGCTCGCGCTTCAGGCTGGCGCGGAACGGCAGCGGGCTTTTCTCGCCTCGCTCGGTCTGACGAAACGTGGACACACGGAAGCGGGTGCAATTGCGGCGCCGCTGTTGCCAAAGACGTGGGGCGAGATCGAGACGATTACGATCGGGTTCGGGCATGGCCTGGCGGTCGCGCCTTTGCAGTTCGCTGCCGCCGCGGCGGCGCTCATCAACGGTGGGGAATATGTTGCGCCAACTTTCCTGAAGCGGTCTGCCGGGGCGCAGATCGATCGCCGCCGCGTCGTCTCGGAGGCAACGAGCGCCGCGCTGCGGGAGATGATGCGGGCCAACGTGGAAGAGCGGGGGGGCACCGGGCGGCGCGCGGCCGCGGATGGCTATGCGGTGGGCGGAAAGACCGGGACGGCGGAGATCGCCGTTCGCGGTCGCTATGACAACAACGCTGTCATTGCCTCCTTCCTTGGAGCATTTCCAATTGACAAGCCGCGCTATCTGACGCTGGTCATGGTGTTCAGGCCTTCGCGAACGCCCGCGTCCGCCGGCGAGATCACCGCAAGCCATACCGCAGCACCTGTGACACGAAAGCTGGTCTCGCGTATTGCTCCCTTGCTCGGGCTGCGGCCCCGGCAGGTGGTGGCGGATAGCGGATAACGGTATCGAACGCGTCGGGGTCTCGCGTACGTGGACCGATACGTTTCACCTGTCCGTTTGACGATCCGCGCGCCGATCAATAAGACGATGGCGACCGGCGCGGCGCCATGGCCTCAATCCATCAAGAGGCCGAAAACGACGCAGACGATTTAGAGCCCGATCGGTTGAGGGAGGCAAGCAGTCGTGCTTCCGTCGCAGTCGTGATTGAGGCTCTCAAACAAACAGATAGAGCAGGCCACAACGGCCTGAGGCGATTCACTCAAGACCCGACCTGCTCTAGGGCATGTTTAGCTGAAGTGTGTAGCGGTTCAGCGTGAAAAACATGCTCAAAACAAGGTGCTGGATCGAGTTCATGTTTCCATCAAACATGAACCCGATCTATCAGCTACGTGCCGAATTCACCGACTTGGGTCAGCCCCCATGCTTCTCACTCAACTTCTCGGTCCCGAGATCGCCGCACCGGCGGGCATTTCGCGGCTGTTCCTGACGGGGCTGACCGCGGACAGCAGACAGGTGGCGCCCGGGTTCGTCTTCGCGGCATTGCCGGGCGTGAACGTCGACGGTGCGCGTTTCATTGGCGATGCGGCGGCGCGCGGAGCGGTGGCGGTGCTTACCGGGGCCGATACGGTTATTCCGGAAGGGGTGCGTCTGCCCATCCTGAGGGCGGCAAATCCGCGCCGGGCGCTGGCGCTGATGGCGGCGCGTTTCTATCCCGCGCAGCCTGACAAGATCGTCGCGGTTACCGGCACCAGCGGCAAATCGTCGGTTGCCGAATTCACGCGACAGATCTTCGCGGCCTGCGGACATCGCGCCGCTTGCCTCGGCACGATCGGCCTGATGAAGCCAGACGGTGCGGTCTACGGGTCACTGACGACGCCCGATCCGGTTTCGCTGCATCGGACCTTGTACGAGCTGGCGGAGGAGGGCGTCACGCATCTGGCATTCGAGGCATCGTCGCATGGTCTCGATCAGCATCGGCTCGACGGCGTGCGGCTGACTGCGGCTGCTTTCACCAACCTTGGCCGCGACCACATGGACTATCACGCGACCGTCGAAGATTATCTGGCGGCCAAGCTGCGGCTATTCACTGAGCTGCTGCGTCCAGGTCAGGCAGCGGTCATCAACACTGATGGGGCCATGTCAGAGCGCGTGGCGGACGCGGCGCGGGCGCGGGGCTTGTGGGTCATGACCGTGGGGCGGCAGGGGCGCGTTCTGCGGCTCGTCGATGTGGCGCGGGACGGTTTCGCCCAGATCGTCACGATCGAGGCGGATGGCGTTACCCAGCCCGTGCGGTTGCCATTGATTGGCGCCTATCAGGTGGAGAACGCGCTGACTGCGGCGGGACTGGCGATGGCAGCGGGCATCGATACGGGCGACGCACTCGTTGCGCTGGAAAAACTCTCTGGTGTGCCGGGGCGGCTCGACCGGGTCGGTGAGGTGCGCGGCGCTATCGTCGTCGTTGATTATGCGCACAAGCCGGAGGCATTACGGGCGGTCCTGGAAAGTGTGCGACCCTTCGTGACCGGGCGGCTCATCTGCGTGTTCGGTTGCGGCGGGGATCGTGATCGCGGCAAGCGACCGATCATGGGGCGGATCGCTTCGGAGCATGCCGATGTCGTGATCGTCACCGACGATAACCCGCGCACCGAAGATCCAGCGTCAATCCGCGCCGAAATTCTTGCGGGCGCGCCGCATGCGCTGCAAATCGGCGACCGGAAAGTGGCTATCGACGAAGCAATCGGGATGGCCGGAGCCGGTGATGTCGTGGTGATCGCGGGGAAGGGCCATGAAACCGGCCAGATCATCGGCAACACCGTGCTGCCGTTCTGTGACCATGAGGTCGCGCGGGCGGCGATCCTCAAGGAAGCAGGACATGGCTGACACGCTCTGGACGATCGATGCACTGGTGGCGGCCGCAGGACGGGTCGACGGAGCGTTGCCGCCGTCGGGTGGGGTGAGCGGCATTTCCATCGACACGCGCTCGATCCTGCCGGGCGAATTGTTCGTGGCACTCAGGGATCAGCGCGATGGGCACGATTTCGTTTCCGCCGCCTTTGCGAAAGGGGCGGCGGCGGCGCTGGTCGAAGAGCGTTATCAGCGCAGCGACGGCGACGGGCTGCTAATCCGCGTCGACGACGTCCTCAAGGCACTGGAACGTATCGCGGCGGCAGCGCGTGGGCGGCTTGGCCGCGACGCGCGAGTCATCGCTGTCACGGGCAGCGCCGGCAAGACGACGACGAAGGAGATGCTGCGGCTGGCGCTTACGCCCCTCGATAGCTGCCATGCCTCGGACAAATCGTTCAACAACCACTGGGGCGTGCCACTGACGCTGGCGCGCATGCCGGCTACAACGCGCTTCGGCGTATTCGAGATCGGCATGAGCCACGCCGGCGAGATCACGCCGCTCACGAAGCTGGTGCGTCCGGACGTTGCCATCGTCACGACGGTCGTGGCGGCGCATCTTGCTTCCTTCAAGTCGGTTGAGGAGATTGCGCGGGCGAAGGCGGAAATCCTAGAAGGACTGGAGCCCGGCGGCGTGGCGGTGCTCAACCGCGACAACCCTCATTATGAACTGTTGCGCGCGGCGGCAGTCGCACGGGCCGGCGTCAATGTGGTCTCATTCGGCGAAAGTGCGGTGCCACAAGGCGATGGTGCGGGGTCATTGCGCCTCATCGGCACGCAGGAGCACGGGGCAGGCACGCACGTGCGTGCGCGGCTGGGTCACGAGGGTGATGCGGCGGCCCGCGAGATGGATTTTGCGATCGGCGCCACCGGCCGGCACATGGTGCTCAATGCGCTGGCAGTGCTGGCGGCGTGCCACGCGGCGGGAGCCGATATCAGCAAGGCTGCCGAAGGGCTTGGCGCATTCGTTCCGCCGAGCGGGCGTGGCTCGCGTCAGGAGGTGGCAGTGGGCGGCGGCACGATCCTGCTCATTGACGAAAGCTACAATGCCAATCCGGCTTCGATGGATGCCGCGCTCGTTGCCATGACTTCGGTTTCGCGCAAGAGGCATCCGCGGCGCGTCGCTGTGCTGGGCGACATGCTGGAACTTGGCGAGCAGTCGCGTGCGTTACATGAGGCCCTGGCCAGCGCGATTGCGACTGCGGGGATCGATCTGGTGTTTGCTGCCGGTCCGATGATGCGGCATCTCTACGATGCGCTTCCTGCCGGCTGCCAGGGCGCTTGGGCGGAAAAATCGGCGGGCCTGGAGGCTTCGCTCAGGGAACGCCTTGGCCCGGGCGATGTGGTGATGATCAAGGGGTCGAATGGATCGCGAATGGCGCCGCTGGTTGAGATTGTACGCTCGCTCGGGGCGAAGGCAGCGTGATACCGCAGGGGAATGGATCCGCGCCGTAGTGCGGGACGCGAGGGAATGAACAGCAATGCTCTATGAGCTCGTCAATTTCAGCGAACAATTCGGTCCGCTCAACGTCTTCAAATACATCACGTTCAGAACCGGCGGGGCGATCTTCACGGCGCTGCTGTTCGTGATGCTGTTCGGCCCAGGCATCATCGATCTCTTGCGCGTCAAGCAGGGCAAGGGGCAGCCGATCCGTTCGGACGGGCCGCAGACGCATCTGGCAAAAGTCGGCACCCCGACGATGGGGGGCTTGATGATCCTGGCGGGCGTGCTGGTAGCGACGCTATTATGGGCCAATTTGACGAACATGTATGTGTGGACCGTGCTGTTCGTCACGCTCGGCTACGGCGCCATCGGATTTTACGACGACTATCTCAAGGTCAAGAAGCGCACGTCGTCCGGTTTCTCCTCAAGAGTGCGCCTGTCCCTGGAAGCGGCGATCGCCGGACTTGCGGCCTATATGATCATCAAGCTCGGCACGCCGGGCTTTTCGGACGCGCTCACTGTGCCGTTCTTCAAGAACGTCATGATCGAGATGGGAGCGTTTTTCATCCTTTTTGGCGTTCTGGTGATCGTGGGCGCGGGCAATGCGGTGAACCTGACGGACGGCCTCGATGGACTGGCCATCGTGCCGGTAATGATCGCCGCGGCGACGTTCGGGCTCATCGCCTACCTTTGCGGCCGCGTCGACTTCGCCAAGTACCTGCAGATCCATTATGTCGCCGGTGCCGGTGAGCTTGCCGTCATCTGCGGTGCGTTGATCGGCGCCGGGCTTGGCTTCCTGTGGTTTAATGCGCCTCCGGCTATGATCTTCATGGGCGACACCGGCTCGCTGGCACTGGGCGGTGCACTCGGCGCTATCGCCGTTGCGATCAAGCATGAGATCGTTCTGGCCATCGTCGGCGGCCTGTTCGTCCTGGAAACGCTCTCGGTGATCATCCAGGTCGTCTCGTTCAAGCTTACCGGCAAGCGCGTATTCCGGATGGCGCCGCTGCACCATCACTACGAGCAGAAGGGCTGGAAGGAATCGACTGTCGTCGTCCGCTTTTGGATCATCTCTGTCATCCTGGCGCTGATCGGCCTGGCGACGCTCAAGCTGCGTTGATATGGGCTTGCGGGATGTAAGGACGCGAGTCGTGTGGGCCACAGCGCGAGGCGGCGAACTGCTGTAAATTGCGGATCATGATTCGCATCACGACATTCTCGGGGCGGCGGGTGGCTGTGTTCGGGCTCGGTGGCTCGGGCCTCGCTGCGGCGCGCGCCTTGCGAGATGGTCATGCAACCGTTGTGTGTTGGGACGACGGCGGCGCTCAGCGTGAGGCGGCGCAGGCCGACGGTTTTACAGTCGAGGATCTCGCTGACGCGGACTGGAGCGGGATTGCTGCGGTGGTGCTGGCGCCGGGCGTGCCGCTGACGCATCCTGAGCCGCACTGGGTGGTGCAAAAGGCGCGGGCGGCTGGCGCTGAGATCATCGGCGATATCGAATTGTTCTTCCGGCAACGCGCCGCGGACTGCCCTGAGGCTCCCGTCGTGTGCATCACGGGCACAAATGGCAAATCGACGACGACGGCGCTCGTGTCGCACATCCTGCGAACGGCGGGACGCAACGTGCAGATGGGCGGCAACATCGGCAAGGCGATCCTGACGCTCGAACCACCGTCGATGGATCGCATCCACGTTATTGAGATTTCATCCTTCCAGATCGATCTGACGCCCAGCCTGGCACCCAGCATCGGCGTGCTCATGAACCTGACGCCCGATCATCTCGACCGGCACGGTCCGGCCGATGATCTCGATCTGGCCATGCGCAATTACGCGGGCATCAAGGAGCGGGTGATCGCACGTGCCGGCCATGCCGTCGTCTCGCTGGACGACATCTGGTCCTCGATGATTGCCAAGCGCCAGACGCGGCCGGTGGTGACGATTTCGGCGCGTGCGGGCGTTGCAGCCGACATTACCGTTGTTGGCGATCAGGTGCGCGTTGGCGAGAGTGCGCTTGCCGGTCTGAGTGGTCTTGGGCCTTTCTCTCTGGCTGGCATCAACACGCTCAGGGGCTCGCACAATGCCCAGAACGCCTGTGCGGCCATCGCGGTTGCCGGCTTGTTGAAACTGACGACCGAGACGACGCAGCGGGGGCTTCAAACCTATCCCGGTCTGCCGCATCGCCTGGAAGACGTGGGGCGCGCGGGGCGTGTGCTTTTCATTAATGACAGTAAGGCGACAAACGCGGATTCGACGGAGAAGGCGCTGTCGGCATTTCCCTCCGACATCTACTGGATACTCGGCGGCAAGCCGAAGGAGGGCGGCATCACGACGCTCGAGCCACTCTTTTCACGCGTCGCGAAGGCTTATCTCATCGGCGCGGCTTCGGACCAGTTCGCCGAGACGCTGGAAGGCAAGGTCGTTTATGAGCGTTGCGGCACGCTCGTTGCGGCGGTTGCGGCGGCGGCGCGGGATGCACAGGCGGATGCGGCGGACGCGCCGGTCGTCTTGCTGTCGCCGGCTTGCGCGTCATACGATCAGTTCAAGAACTTCGAGGTGCGTGGCGATGCTTTCCGTGCGTTGGTTGCCGCGTTGCCCGGGGTTCATGGCCGGGAACGCACGGCATGAGGGTATCGCGCGCCGATAGAAGCCGATTGGCCGACTGGTGGTTCACGGTCGATCATACACTGCTGGCGGCGATATTGATGCTGGCCGGAGCCGGCCTCGTTCTATCGCTCGCAGCAAGTCCGGCCGTGGCGGAAAAGAAGGGGCTTGCCACCTACTACTTTGTGCAGCGGCACTTTCTGTTCGCGGCGGCCGGCGTCGCGGCCATGCTGGCAGTTTCACTGCTTGACCGGGCGGGCGTGCGGCGGTTCGCACTCGTTCTTTTCGTCGTTTCGCTCGGCGGGCTCGTTGCAGTCCACTTGACTGGCTCGGAGATCAATGGCGCGCGGCGGTGGCTGCGCATCGGTGGCCATTCGCTGCAACCCTCGGAATTCGCCAAGCCCGCGTTTACCATTTTGATGGCGTGGCTGTTCGCAGAAACTCAGCGTCGCCGCGACATGCCGGCGCTGCCGGTCGCCATACTGACCGGCGCAGCCTTCGCGGGACTGCTCGTCGCGCAGCCCGACGTGGGGCAGACGCTGCTCGTGGCCGTGGTCTGGGGAGCGCTGTTCTTCCTGTCGGGGCAGCCAATCATCGCGGCTGTCGGGCTTGCCGGTGTCGGTGCGCTCGGTCTTGCGGCCGCCTATAACATCTTCCCGCATGTGGCGAGCCGCATCGATCGCTTCCTGACGCCGCAAGTCGGCGACAACACGCAGGTAACCCGGGCGATCCAGTCATTTGCCGAGGGCGGCTTTCTGGGGCGCGGTCCCGGCGAGGGCACGATCAAGACGGTGCTGCCGGACGCGCACACCGATTTCATCTTCGCGGTGGTGGCAGAGGAATATGGGGTGATCGCCTGCCTCGCCCTGCTCGGCGTATTCGCATTCATCGTGCTTCGCGCGTTTTTCGCAGCCTCGCGGGAGCCCGATGCATCGACGCGGCTCGCAATCCAGGGGCTGGCGCTGCTGTTCGGCTTTCAGGCGCTGATCAATATGGCCGTCAACGTCGGACTCATTCCGGCCAAGGGCATGACGCTGCCGTATATATCGGCGGGCGGCTCGTCGACGATCGCGATCTCGATCACGCTGGGGATGATCCTTGCCCTGACGCGGCGGCGTGCGGATCTTACCCGTCTGAAAAAGCCGCGATTGCATCCGCGCGTGAATTTTGGGAACGAGGCGGGGGCGGCGCGTTGACATGCCGAGCAGGGGCGGGCGGCGATGCCAGGACCGAATCGTGTGCGTGCTTGCACCAACATGAGCACGATCCAGGAGGCGGCCAAGAGTGAGTAAGACAAGACCTTCCATCATGCTGGCCGCCGGCGGCACGGGCGGGCATCTTTTTCCCGCATTCGCACTGGCCGAGGAATTGCGGCGGCGCGGCTCCGACGTCGATCTTGTGACCGACGAGCGCGGCGATCGCTATGGCACGGGATTTCCCGCGCGCACGATCTATCAGATCCCTTCAGCGACGCTGGCGGGGCGCTCGCCGCTGATGGTAGCAAAGACGGCGGCGACGCTGATGCGCGGCGTGAAACGAGCCTACGCGCTCCTGGGGCGCGTGAAGCCCGGCGCAGTGATCGGCTTCGGCGGCTATCCGACTTTTCCACCGCTGATTGCCGCCGGGCTGCGGCGCATCCCGACCGTGGTGCACGAGCAGAACGCCGTGCTGGGACGCGCCAACCGGATGCTCGCCAACCGCGTCTCGGTCATCGCCACGTCGTTCCCCGCGGTGCGCAACATCGAGGCAAGTCTTGAGACAAAAGTCCGTTTCACGGGCAATCCGGTGCGCGATCAGGTGGTGGCGCTTGCCGGGCGGGCTTATGAAAAACCGAAGCCCGACGGCCCGTTTCGGCTTGTCGTTTTCGGGGGCAGCCAGGGCGCGCGTTACTTCTCGGACACGGTGCCGCCGGCCCTTTCAGGCCTCGTCGCGGCAGACCGATCCCGCCTGGCGGTGGTGCAGCAGGCGCGTGAGGAGGACGTGGAGCGCGTTCGACAAGCCTATGCCGGGGCTGGCATCGAGGCGGAGATTGCACCGTTTTTCAAGGATTTGCCGGAGCGGATGGCATCAGCGCACCTGGTGATCGCGAGGGCGGGGGCGTCCTCGACGGCCGAGCTGACGGTGCTCGGTCGGCCATCCCTGCTCGTGCCTTTGCCCCATGCGCTCGATAATGATCAACTCTATAATGCGACGCGGCTTGCCGAATCGGGGGGCGGCTGGTGTATCGAGCAAAAAAATCTCGATGCTGATCGTTTGCGTGTCGAGATCGGCACGCTTATGGCATCACCGGATCGTCTTGAAGCCGCTGCAATTGCGGCCAAGAAGCAGGGACGGCCCGATGCGGTGCAGAGGCTTGCCGATGTCGTCGACGAGCTGACGCGTGTTCACCCCGGGCGTGCCGGCGCATGACCAGCGCCGGCGGGGGACCGGCTAACGAGGGAAACGAACACCATGCAAATGCCCGCTGAGCTCGGGACGTTTCATATCATCGGGATTGGCGGCATCGGCATGAGCGCCATTGCCGAGATCCTGCTCGCCAAAGGCTATTCGGTCCAGGGAAGCGACCAGAAGGACAGCGCCAATGTCCGCCGGCTGCGCGCCAAGGGCGTGCGGGTTTTCGTCGGTCACGACCCGATCAACCTCGTCGGCGCAAGACAGGTCGTGATTTCGACGGCCGTCAAGCGCGGCAATCCGGAGCTGGAGGCGGCACGCCAGAAGGGCCTCGTCATCATCCGCCGCGCCGAGATGCTGGCGGAGCTGATGCGCCTGCACGCGACGATCTCGATCACGGGAACGCACGGCAAGACGACGACGTCCTCACTTGTCTCGCAGATGTTCGAGGCGGCGGGACGCGATCCGACCGTCATCACGGGCGGCATCATCAATGCCTGGGGCTCGAACGCGCGGCTTGGACAAGGTCGATGGATGATTGTGGAGGCTGACGAATCCGACGGCACCTTCACGCGGCTTCCGACAGAGATCGGCGTGGTCACCAACATCGATCCGGAGCATCTCGACTATTTCGGCTCGGTCGCGGCGATGCATCGCGAGTACGAAGCCTTCATGCGCAACATTCCGTTCTACGGATTGCTCGTGGCGTGCATCGATCACCCCGTGGTGCGCGACATGCTCGCGCGACTGGATATGCGCCGTGACGGCCGCCGTCTCGTCACCTACGGGTTGAGCGAGGATGCTGACATTCAACTCGCCAATGTCTCGCAGTCCGGGCATGTGACGCGTTTCGATGCGCGTCTGGGCGTCCGGGTCACGGGGGCCGCGCGCGTGCTGGAGCGTCTCGAGCTGCCGATGCCGGGCCGTCACAACGCGCTCAACGCCCTGGCGGCGATTGCGGCAAGCCTGGAGGCGGGTCTCGACGACGACGCGATCCGCGCGGGCTTGAGGACGTTCTCGGGGGTCAGGCGCCGCTTCCAGCCGACTGGCACCTGGAACGGCATCTCGTTCTACGACGACTATGGGCATCATCCCGCCGAGATCGCGGCCGTGCTGCAGGCGGCGCGAGCCGGCGCCAAAGGGCGTGTGATCGCAGTCGTCGAACCGCACCGCTACACGCGCGTGCGCGACCTGTTCGAGGAGTTCTGCACATGCTTCGGTGACGCGGACGGCGTCATCATCGGGCCACTCTACACGGCGGGCGAGCAACCGATCGAAGGCATCGACAATCATTCGCTTGCCGAAGGGATTCGCGCGACGGGTCAACAGGGCGTGCTCGTCATCGACAGCCCGGCAGAGCTGATCGGCATTCTGCGCCAGCATGGACGGCCGGGCGATATGGTCGTGTGCCTTGGCGCTGGAACGTCGACGGAATGGGCGCATGCTTTGCCCGAGTGGCTGGCGGATGATCGGCCGCGGATGGCCGGCGAGTGATGGCGATGGCTGAAACGGAAACAGCCGGGGCGCTTGCCGAACGGCTCGGCAAACTGTTGCCGGATTTGCGCGGACGGCTTTCCGCTGGCACCAGGCTCGCTGACATCACGTGGTTTCGCGTCGGTGGCCCGGCGGAGATCCTGTTTTCTCCGGCCGACGAGGCCGACCTCGCCTATTTCCTGAAAAACGTTCCTGTCGATCTTCCCGTCTTCACGATCGGGCTCGGCTCCAATCTGCTGGTGCGTGACGGTGGCGTCAAAGGCGTCGTGATCCGGCTGGGGCGCGGGTTCTCCGACATCAAGGTCGAGCCCGGCTACAGGCTTCGCGTCGGCACTGCCGTTCCAGATGTGAAAGTAGCCCGTGCGGCGGCCGATGCCGGCGTTGAGGGGCTCGCATTCTATCGCGGCATTCCAGGCTCGATTGGCGGCGCTTTGCGCATGAATGCAGGTGCACACGGCACGGAGACCAAGGACGTGCTCGTTTCGGTGCGCGCCGTCGACCGGCAGGGCAACGTTCACGAACTCGCCAACGCTGACATGGGTTACACCTACCGCCATTGCGGTGTGCCGGAAGACTGGATCTTCACGCAGGCGCTCTATGAGGGCAGGGCAGGGGATCCCGCCGAGATCCTGAAGCAGATGGACGAGGTCGCCACCTACCGCGAGCAGAACCAGCCCATCAAGGAGCGCACCGGCGGCTCGACGTTCAAGAATCCACCGGACAATTCCTCGTGGAAGCTGATCGATGCCGCAGGATGCCGCGGCTATCGCGTCGGTGGCGCAAAGGTTTCGGAGATGCACTGCAATTTCCTCGTCAACGACCAGGGTGCCTCGGCAGAGGACATCGAGACGCTGGGCGAGACGGTGCGCGCGCGGGTCAAGGCGAATTCGGGCATTCTGCTCAACTGGGAGATCATCCGGCTGGGCGAGCCGTTGCCGGGTCATACGACGGGCGAGGCGCTGGCCAAGGTCGATGCGGCATGACGTCGAACGAAGCTAAGCAGCTGGGTCCTGCACCCGCGCGCACACGCAATCACGTCGCCGTCTTGATGGGCGGGCTTTCGGCAGAGCGCGAGGTGTCGCTCGACTCAGGCGGCGCTGTGGCCGACGCGCTGGAAGGCGAGGGTTACAGGGTGACACGCATCGACGTTGCCCGCGATCTTCCCGCACGACTGATGGAAATCCGCCCCGAGGCCTGCTTCAACGCGCTACATGGCCGGCACGGTGAAGACGGCGAGGTGCAAGGCATCCTCGAGTTCCTGCAAATCCCCTACACGCATTCAGGGGTGCTCGCCTCCGCGCTCGCCATGCACAAGGAGCGCGCCAAGGCGGTCATGGCGGCGGCTGGCGTGCCGGTGGCCGTTGCGGAGTTGGTGAGCCGGCGGGAGGCCGCCGCACGGCACGTCCTGGAGCCACCCTACGTGGTCAAGCCGGTCGACGAGGGCTCGAGCGTCGGTGTTGTCATCGTCCGCCCCGGTTCCAACGACATGGCTCAGGCGATCCTTTCGGGTGGCGATGCCGATCAGATCGTGATGGTCGAGCGATTCGTTGCCGGACGTGAGCTGACGTGCGGTGTGATCGGCGATTTTGTTACCGACGTCACGGAGATCGTGCCGCGCGAGGACCTGCCCTTCTACGATTTTGCGGCCAAATACGGAGTCGGCGGATCGCAACACATGTTGCCGGCCCGTCTTTCACCAGATGTTTACCATTCTATACGGAAATTCACGTTTGCGGCGCATCAGGCGCTGGGCTGCCGCGGGGTGTCACGCGCTGACTTCCGGTTTGACGATACGCCGGGTGGGACGGGCGCGCTGGTCTGCCTCGAAGTGAATACGCAACCTGGCATGACGGCGACGTCCCTGGTGCCTGAGCTTGCAGCGCATGCGGGATGGCCGTTCGGCACGCTGGTGCGGTGGATCATTGAGGACGCGAGTTGCAACAGGTAGGGCAGGCAGATGATCGAACGTGGCGGCGGCCTGAAGCGCCATCGCCCCGGCCGGTCATGCCCTCCAGCCGTAATGCTCCCGCGAGACAGTCACCACACCACCTTCCACATGCAGCATCGTCGCCGGGAGGCGAGGTGCGCGCAACAATGCCGTTCACGCTCGACATCGGCTCAAGTCATCATCCGATGCCTGTTGGGCGGATCAAGCGGCGCCCGCAGCGACGGCAAGGACAATGGCGCCCGGTGCACTGGCGCGCGGCTCTCCTGATGTCGACGGTGTTGGCGGGCATCAGCCTTGCCGGCGCCTTGAAGCAGGGAACGATCGCGCTGCCGGAGGCGATCGCCTCGCAGATCCCGCCGGCGTCGGACATCATGCAGGCGGTCGGACTCGGTCTCGACCAGGTGGCGATCACGGGACACCGCTTCACGTCGGACGAGGCAATCTTCAAGGCGCTCGATCTCGATAAAACACGTTCGCTATGGGCGTTCGATCCGAAGGCTGCCCGGTTCAAGCTGGAAGAGCTGCCGTGGGTTGCCAGCGCAGAGTTGATGCGCGTCTTCCCGGGGCAGCTCGATGTGCGAATCTCCGAGCGCGAGCCGTTTGCGCTGTGGCGTCATGACAGTCGCGAAGAACTGATCGACAAGACCGGCCGCGTCTTGCAGGTGGTGTCGCCCGGAAGCGTCACGCATCTGCCCGTGGTTGCTGGTGAGGATGCGGCGCGTGAAGCGGAAAACCTGATGGTGCTTCTGGTGCGCTACCAACCCCTTGCGAATTCCTTCAAGTGGGCCGAGCGGGTCAACAGCCGCCGGTGGTCGTTGCATCTCAACACGGGGGGACGGATCGAATTGCCGGCTGACGGGGAAGCGCTGGCGCTATCGGAACTCGAAGCGGACGGGCAGCTTTCGACCCTGCTGTCAGGTGCGCCGACGATCATCGATCTAAGGGCTCCGGGCCGTATCGCGATGCGGCCCGCCGAGGGGGTGACCGCCGCGTCCGGTCAGCGCAGCGTGGCGGGCATCGGCTCTCTCATTGACGAAATCGGACGTAACGGAGGGCGACCATGATGCGCGCTCCCCGCAATGTTTCCGGCCCGGTTCTGGGGCTGCTCGACATCGGAACATCCAAGGTCGCCTGCCTGATCGTGGCGCTGGAGCAGCGCGGCCCGTCGATACTTGCCGGCATGCAAACGGCGTTTCGGGTGCTCGGAATCGGCCATCAGCGCTCGCGCGGGCTCAAGGCGGGCGTGATCACGGACCTCGCCGAGGCGGAAGCGGCGGTACGCGCAGCCGTCGACCAGGCAGAGCGGATGGCAGGCATCACGCTTGAGGACGTCTACGTTTCGGTTGCATGCGGCCGGCTCAAATCCGAGTCGTTCGCAGCCAATGCCGATGTCGATGGCGGGATCATCGCCGACCGCCATATCAACCGGGTGCTTGAGGGTGCTCGCGCCTACGCGGAGCGCGACGGGCGGATGCTCATGCACATGAACCGTGTCGGCTACCGGCTCGACGGGGTGCCGGGCGGCCGCGACCCGCGCGGGCTTGCGGCGAACAAGCTCACCGTGGATCTGCACACCGTCAGCGCCGACGATGCCCCGGTGCGGAACCTGATGCTGCTCATCGACCGCTGCTATCTGGGTGTTGCGGGGCTGGTGGTGACGCCCTACGCGAGTGCGCTCGCTGCAACCAGCGCGGAGGAGCGGCGGCTCGGCGTCACGGTAATCGATATCGGCGGTGGCGTGACCTCGATCGCGCTGTTTGCCGATGGCCGCTTCGTACATGCCGATGCCTTGCCGATCGGCGGTCAGCATCTAACGTTCGATATCGCTCGCGGGTTGCAGACTCCACTTGTTGAGGCCGAGCGAATCAAAGCCCTATATGGCACACTGAGTACCGCGCCTTCCGACGGGCGTGAGGCATTTTCCTTCCCGCTCGCGGGAGAGGAGCAGGGGGTGTTGTCACAAACGACCAAGGCCGCTTTGAGCGAGATTCTAAGGCCGCGTATGGCGAGCCTGGTGGGGTTGATCGACGAGCGGCTCGAGCAGAGCGGTATGCGCAACTGGGCCGGTGATCGGGTCGTGCTCACGGGGGGAACCAGTCAGTTGGTCGGCTGTGACGGTTTCGTTGCCAATCTGCTCGGAGCGGCGGTGCGCGTCTCGGGACCGGATGCAGCCGCGGCACTGCCGGGAAGCATTGCTGTGCCGGCGTTCTCGACAGTCGTCGGTCTGGTGGCAGCGGCCGTTGCGGGAGACGGGCTCGTCGATGCGCGGCAGGAAAGAGATGTGTTGAGCCAGGGGTATCTTCGTCGCGTCGGAACGTGGCTCAAAGAGGGGTTCTGAGGAACGGCACGAGAGTCGACCGGGTGGTCGCACGTGCCACCGTGCAGAACCGAGACGGAATGACGGCATGCGGGCGTTGCGACGCCCGGGGCAAGGCGAGGAGACCCATGAGCATCACGCTACAATTGCCGAAGCTTACCGACTTGAGGCCCCGGATTACCGTGGTCGGTGTCGGCGGCGCGGGTTGCAACGCGGTCAACAACATGATCGCTGCTGGATTGACGGGCGTCGAGTTCGTCGTGGCCAACACGGACGCGCAGGCACTGGTCGCCTCGAGCGCGGAGCATCGCCTGCAGCTCGGGGTCAACCTGACCGAAGGGCTCGGTGCCGGCTCCAAGCCGGAGATCGGCGAGGCTGCTGCGGAAGAAGCAGTCGACGAGATCCGCGCGCAGATCTCCGGCTCGCACATGGTCTTCATCGCGGCCGGCATGGGCGGTGGTACGGGCACGGGTGCTTGCTCGGTGATCGCGCGGGTGGCGCGGGAGCTCGGTATTCTCACCGTCGGCGTTGTCACGAAACCTTTCATGTTCGAAGGCACGCGACGTCTGCGCACGGCGGAAGCGGGCGTGAGCGAACTCAAGAAGCACGTCGATACACTCATCGTGATCCCCAACCAGAACCTGTTCCGGATCGCCAATGAGAAAACGACATTCGCCGAGGCGTTCGTGCTGGCCGATCAGGTGCTCTATTCGGGCGTCGCCTGCATCGTCGATCTCATTCTGAAGGATGGTCTCATCAATCTCGACTTCGCCGACGTGCGTACCGTCATGAAGGATATGGGCGCAGCGATGATGGGTACCGGTGAGGCCGTCGGCGAGCGCCGCGCGGTGCTCGCCGCCGAAGAAGCGATTGCCAATCCGCTGCTCGACGATGTGACATTGAAGGGCGCGCGCGGGTTGCTGTTGTCGATCACCGGCAGCCACGACATGACGCTCTATGAGGTTGATGAGGCGGCGAGCCGCGTGCGCCAGGAGGTCGATCCGGACGCCAACATCATCGTCGGTGCGACATTCGACGATAGTCTTGGCGATGCGATGCGCGTTTCGATCGTCGCGTCGGGTATGGAGCGCCTGGCTAAGGCGGACGTGCCGCCTCAGCCGCCCGAGGCGTGGCCGAATACGCGGATTGCGCTGCCGCAGGCAGCGGTATCTGATCCTTCACGTGCACCCGCCGAAAACTATGAACAGCGCCTTTCGGCTGCGGTTGGCGCCGCCGTCGCGCAGCAACGTCCTTCACTGCAAGGTGCGCGCGAGACCGCTGCCGCTCCAGATCAAGTCGGCACAAGGCAGCCGACCCAACCGCAACCTCCGCAGCAGCAAGCGGGCCGTGGACCAGCGCCGGGGTCGCGCGAAACGTGGCAGGCTCCGGGCAATGTGCTCATCGAGCGTGGCTATCAACCGCTGCCATCTGGCGCGACGCCTCCACCTCCGCCGCCGCCAACTGCCGATCCGACAGCGTTCCGGCCGCAGCCACCGAGCGAGGTGCGCAGGCCACCGGCCCGCCGCATCCCCGACGTCGACGAATTTCCGGTTGTCGGTCAGCGTGCCTATTATGCAGGCACCGGAATGGAAGATGATCGCAGCCGCCCGCAGCACGCCAGTCCGCTCGGCGATGACAATCTGCAACATTCCGCTGCTGGCGAACGCCGTCGCCCTGGGTTCTTCGAACGAATCACTGGGCGTCACCGGAAGGCGAGCGATTCGCGTTCTGCAGAGGCCGAAAATGTGTCAATGCGTAACGAATATGCGACGGGCGGACGGGGGCGTGGAAACGCATCGATGGGCGCCGGCGCTCGGCATGGCACAGCTCCTGAACCCGAGGCAGCCGATGAATCGATTGAACTGCCTATGTTTTTTGGGAAAAATCGGCGCTGACGAACGGCCCGACAACGGCCGATCAAGCCGTTACACAGGGCGCGAAATGTGGCGTAACACAATGTAAGAAACCGTGATTTGTGTCGCTGATGGGGCACCGCTATCGTTTAATCGTTAATGACGAACGTAAGCATTCCAAGGGCTTAAGTGTTTTTCAGACACAGCCGGTTGCCAATAGGACACACTCGTTAAGGTTAGTCCAACGGCGGTCTCCAGGTGAGACCGGAGCTTAGGTCGTCGGGGGTGGAGCGATTGCAAGGGGACGGTTTCGCAATCGCGCCGGGGACAATCGAGGGACGGCTACATGTCGAATCGCTTTATTGGCGCGCGACAGACGACGATTGCTCGCGAGGTTGAGCTTATTGGCACGGGGGTGCACAGCGGAGCTCCGGTTTCGGTGATACTGCATCCGGCAGAGGCCGATGCCGGGCTCCGGTTCGTCGTCACGGAAAACACGCGTTTGGTTGCCGACATCGCTGCCGATGTCCGCAACGTCAAGAACCTCACTCTCTGTACGGTCATCGGTGATGAGAATGGGGTCACTGTTTCAACGGTCGAGCACCTTCTTGCCGCGCTGCGTGGTCTTGGTGTCGACAACTGCTTCATCGAAATCGACAGCAAAGAAGTCCCGATTATGGACGGCAGCTCGGCGGCATTCGTCGAGGCGATCGATGAAGTGGGCGTCCGCGAGCTCGGCGCTCCGCGAAAATTCATCAAAGTTCTAAAGCCGATCCGCGTTCAGGACGGTGACTGCTGGGGTGAGCTGGTTCCCCACAATGGTTTCCATCTCGATGTCGAGATCGAGTTCGATACACCGGTGATTGGCCGCCAGCGCCTCGCGCTGGAAATGTCTCCCAGCAATTTCCGCAACGAGCTGTCCCGCGCACGCACCTTCGGCTTCATGTCGGATGTCGAGCGTCTCTGGAAAGCCGGACTGGCGCTCGGTGCCAATCTCAACAACACGGTCGCCATCGGTGATGGCCGCATTCTCAATCGCGATGGTCTGCGTTGCCCGCAGGAGTTCGTGCGTCACAAGATGCTCGATGCCGTGGGAGATCTGACGCTGGCCGGACATCCGCTGCTGGGCGCCTATCGCTCGGTTCGCGGTGGACATCGCCTCAATTCGCATGTTCTTCACGCACTTTTCGCTGATGATACGGCTTGGACCGTGGTTCATGCGCCGCGCGTCCGCGAGGTTCCTGCTGTAGAGGTCGGCTTTGGTGCGACCGCCGCTGCTATTGCATTGGCGGAATAGGCATCCGGTTTTTCCCGTCTGCAACCGGGGGGTTAGGCGGACGGGCTGCGGTTGGCGAGCGCTTGTCGTCTACGCCACCGCACCGTTTCAGAGGGCATTTCAGGCGCTGCGGAGCGTCGCAAGTTTCGGGGGTGGGGCCGTCTGAGGACATCGCCCCGCCCTATTTGTTTATGCAGTCATACGGGCAGTGCCCCTTGCGGTCAGGAGCGTCAAGTCGCCAGGGGACTGACGCAATCGCGTTGGCTGACTATGGGACACGGAGCCGATTCGTGTGCTATTGCAACTTTTGGGGAGCGGCCTTCGGTACGTATGCAAGGAGGCTCGCATCACGGGTGGGTTTGCTGCGTTGGTCACTGTGGTGTCGTGTGTCACGGATAAGGCGTTTCGCCCGGTCCGATGTGATGGTGGTCGAGTTTCGTTCCTCCAGGACGAGGTCATGTGACTGCGGGGGGCGACCACGAAATGGGCTTGAACCGGGTTTAGCCTGTTCTTCGGGCGCGGTGCGGCAGGCAGGGTAGATACGGGGACGAACGAGCGATGAGCAAAAAAACGCCAAGCTTCAACCTGCTCATCTGCGCGCTTTTCGGGGGCGCTCTCATGGTGCTTCAGGGGTGCGCCTCGTCGAATGATCTGCAAAAGGCACTCAATCCCGATCCGCCGGGTGTGATGTATGCGGCTGCCGACCGTTTGCTGACCAAAGGCAAGTATGAGGCCGCTGCCAAGAAATTCGAAGATCTCGACCGCGATCATCCTTATTCGCCGGAGGCACGGCGCGCGATCGTGATGTCCGCTTACGCGTATTACAAGGCGGGCAAGCTGCCGGAAGCCATCGCATCGGCAGAGCGTTATACGACGATGCATCCGGGCACGAAGGAAGCTGCCTTCGCCCATCACATCATTGCGTCGTCCTATTTCGACGAGATGCGCACGCCCAATCGTGATCAGTCTTCGACGAAAAAGGCGCTGGCCGAGTTGAAGAAACTGAAGGCGCTTTACCCGGACAGTGAGTACGCGAAAAAGGCCGACAACCGCATCCGCCTCACCGAGGACTCGCTGGCCGCCGCGGAGATGGAGGTCGGGCGTTACTATCTGAAGCGTTCGAACTACGTCGCGGCGATCAACCGTTTCAAGACGGTGGTGTCCGAGTACCAGACCACGGCGCACGTGGAAGAGGCTCTTTTGCGTCTCGTCGAGTCCTACATGGCGCTCGGTATCAAGCAGGAAGCGCAGACGGCCGCAGCGGTTCTGGGGCACAATTTCCCGAACTCGCGTTGGTACAAGGATGCTTATGCGCTGCTCGAGTCGGACGGGCTTGCGCCACGTGAGGATGGTGACTCCTGGTTGTCGAAGGCATGGAAGAGTGTGCCGAAGCTGTCGCTCGGCGGGCCGAGCTGAGCCCCGTGACGTACGGTGCGAGGACCGTGCCGGCGATGCCTTCGCTGATCGTGTATGGCTGCGAATTCCCGATCGTCTGGCTGCATCAGCGTCGTGTTGACGGTCGCGCATGCCGTACCCGTTGCCCGCGCATGTGGGGGCGAGCATGACCACGGCATCATCCGATCCATCGGGATCCGGGGCTGGGCGATCCGGCTCCTCACAGCGTCTTATCGATCGCTTGCTTGAGCGATTCGAGACGCGGCATCACGCGCTATCCAACCGGCTCATACAATTCGTTGCGATACCGGTGCTGATGTGGTCGGGCTTCGCTCTGGCCAGGACACTTCCGGAGTCAGCCTTTCTGGCTGCCATTCCCGGCGTCGACTGGGCCGTGGTGGCGGCCGCAGCGATGAGTCTGGGGTATGCCCTTCTGTCATGGCGCCTCGGTGTGGCCATGGCGTCCCTTTCGCTTGTACTGATTGCGGTGGCGGCCTACTACGCGGGTAATGAGTCGCTGCCCCTGTGGCAGCCCGCCCTCGTGTTTCTCGCGCTGAGCATGCTGCTGTGGCTCTTGGGCAGGCGATTAGAGGGGCGGCCGCGGCTCCTGGGCGAGATGGCATTCGACCTGTTGATTGGACCGGCCTGGCTCCTTGCCCGAGTTCTGAGACTGCTGCGCATCGGCTATTGATAGCGCCGGGACATGAAGCGGCGCGGAGCGGGTCCGGTATGGTCAAAGGCACGACATCGAAAGGCCCGGAGGCCGGCGTTTCCGTCGAAGCACTGTCGGCCGCACAGGCAGAGAGCGAGTTGGGGCGGCTGGCGAAAGAGATCGCTCATCACGACGCGCTCTACTATCAGCAGGATGCACCGGAGATCTCGGACGCCGCCTATGATGCGCTGCGCGTTCGCAATGCGCAGATCGAGGCGCGATTCCCGGAACTCATCCGTCCAGACAGCCCGTCGCAGCGCGTGGGTGCCTCGCCTGCTGAAGGGTTCTCCAAGATCCGGCATCGTGTGCCGATGCTGTCGCTCGGCAACATCTTCGAGGACGAGGACGTCATCGAGTTCGTTCAGCGTATCCGGCGGTTTTTGAAGCTCGCCGAGGATGCGCCGCTCGAGATCACGGCGGAGCCGAAGATCGACGGGCTTTCGATATCGCTGCGCTACGAAAAGGGGCACCTGGTCGAGGCGGCGACGCGTGGCGACGGGTCGGAGGGCGAGAACGTCACGGCGAACGTGAGAACGATCGAACCGATCCCGCACAGGCTGAAGGGCAAGGATGTGCCCGAAGTATTCGAAGTGCGCGGCGAGATCTACATGGCGCATGCCGATTTCGCCAAGCTTAATGCGGCGCAGGCGTCAACCGGCGCCAAGGTGTTTGCCAACCCGCGCAATGCTGCGGCAGGCTCGCTGCGGCAGCTCGACGCGAAGATCACGGCGTCCCGGCCATTGGCCTTCTTCGCCTACGCGTGGGGCGATGTGTCCTCGCTTCCCGCCGACACGCAGTCCGGCGTCGTCGCGGCGCTAGAGCGATGGGGATTGCCGGTCAATCCGCTGATGAAGGTCTGCAAAGGGGCAGACGAACTGCTCGCCTACTATCACCGGCTGGGGGAGCGGCGCGCCAAACTCGGCTACGACATCGATGGCGTCGTCTACAAGGTGAACCGGCTCGATCTGCAGGAGCGGCTGGGCTTCGTGAGCAGAGCGCCGCGCTGGGCGAGTGCGCACAAGTTTCCGGCGGAGCAGGCGATGACGGTGCTGCGCGACATCGAGATCCAGGTGGGCCGAACCGGCGCGCTCACGCCCGTCGCCAAGCTCGTGCCGGTGACTGTCGGCGGTGTCGTAGTCTCCAATGCGACGTTGCATAACGAGGACGAGATTGCCCGCAAGGATGTGCGGATCGGCGATACCGTCGTGGTGCAGCGGGCTGGCGACGTCATTCCGCAGATCGTCCGCGTCGTCGAAGACAAGCGGCCGAAGGGCGCCGGGGCGTTCATTTTTCCTCAGGTCTGTCCGGCCTGCGGCAGTCATGCGGTGCGCGAGGTCGATGCAAAAACCGGGGAGATGGATGCGGTACGCCGCTGCACGGGCGGGCTCATCTGTCCGGCGCAGCGCGTGGAACGGCTGAAGCATTTCGTCTCCCGCAACGCCTTCGACATCGAGGGCCTCGGCGAAAAGAGCATACAGGAATTCTACGATGACGGGCTCATCGCCACGCCGCCCGACATCTTTACGCTTGGCGAACGCAACGCCAGCTTCGATCCTCGAATAGAGGAGCGCGAGGGCTGGGGGCCGCAGTCCGTCAGGAAGCTGTTTGCAGCGATCGAGGCGCGGCGCCGGATCGCCCTCGATCGTTTCATCTTCGCGCTCGGCATCCGTCACATAGGCGAGACGACGGCGCGCGTGCTGGCGCGTGCCTATGGATCGATCGACGTGTTGCGGACAGCGATGGTCGCCGCACAGGACGAAGACAGCGAGGCCCACCTGGATCTCAACAACATCGATGGCATTGGCAGGGTGGTGGCCGATGCATTGATCGAGTTCTTCGGCGAGCCGCACAACATCGAGATTGTCGACAAGCTTCTGGCGCATGTGACGCCGGTGCCGCTCGAACGGGTGGCGCGGGATTCGCCCGTAGCTGGCAAGACAGTCGTGTTCACTGGCACGCTCGAGCGTCTCACACGGAGCGAAGCAAAGGCGCAGGCGGAGCGGCTCGGTGCCAAGGTTGCGGGCTCGGTGTCGAAAAAGACCGACTATGTCGTTGCGGGCGCGGAGGCGGGATCGAAACTGAAAAAGGCGGCAGAGCTCGGCGTCGAGGTGCTTAGCGAGGACGAGTGGATCGCGCTGATCGGCGGCTGATGGGGGCAAGGGGCAGCCAGCAGGTGCGATCCGATCGCTGTTTCAGACAGTAGTTCCGAGTTATGTTTTTCACGCTGAAGCGCTGCACACTTCCGCTAAACATGCTTCAGACCGGCTTGCAGGCGGCAGCCAGCCAAGTTCGTGTCGATGTGTCGAGTTGCGGCGAGAGCAGGCGGAAGACGCCCGCGTGATACGCGTCGAGCCAGCGGCGCTCGTCGGGCAGGAGCAACGCTTTTGCGACAAGGCGGCGGTCGATGGGAGCGAGCGTCAGCGTCTCGAAGCCGAGCATCGGCCGATCGCCACCGTCGGGCACCTCGGCCTCTTTCACCAGCACCAGGTTCTCGATGCGTATACCGTAGGCGCCTTCCTTGTAGTAGCCGGGTTCGTTTGACAGGATCATGCCTGCTTCAAGCGGTACTTGGCCCAAGCGGCTCAGCGATTGCGGTCCTTCGTGAACCGATAGGTAGCTGCCGACGCCGTGGCCGGTGCCGTGGTCGTAGTCGAGGCCTGCTTGCCAGAGCGCCATGCGGGCGTGACTGTCGAGGTCTACGCCGCGGGTTCCGGCAGGGAAGCGGGCCAAGGCAATTGCGATATGCCCCTTCAACACGCGGGTGAAGCGCTCGCGCATCTCGTTGCTCGGCTTGCCGATGGCGACCGTGCGGGTGATGTCGGTGGTGCCGTCGGCGTATTGCGCGCCTGAGTCGACCAGGTACAACTCACCCTTGCGAAGCCGCCGATTGGTCTTGCGATTGACGCGATAGTGGACGATGGCCCCGTTGGGGCCGCTGCCGGAAATGGTGTCGAAGCTGATCTCCTTGAGTTCGCCTGTCTCGGCGCGGAAGGCTTCGAGCTTCTGCACGGCCTCGATCTCGTCGATGCCTTGCCCGGTTGCAGTGGCGGCCGTATCGAGCCAGGCAAGGAAGCGGGTCATGGCGATGCCGTCGCGCAAATGGGCGGCGCGGCTACCGGCAATTTCGGCTGCGTTCTTGATGGCCTTGGGCAGGACGATCGGATCGGGGCCACGTGAGAAGTGGCGTGTGCCGATCCTGCGAGCGAACCACCAGGCGGTATTGTTGGGGGCAAGGCGGATGCAGCGGCCGGCCCCTTTCAGCGAGTCAAGCAGCGGGCCCAGCTCATCTGGTGCGCGTATGTTTGTCACCTGCTTCAGCGCACGGCGGGTTTCGCCGTCAAACTTGGCGGGCTCGATGAACAGGTCGGGCTTGGAACGCGCGTGCACAATCGCGAAGGCCAGTACGACGGGGTTGTGAGCGACATCTGCGCCGCGGATGTTGAAGAGCCAGCAGATCGAATCGGGCTGGGTCAGGATCGTGGCGTCGTGGCGTTCGCCAATCAGCTTTTCCTGCAGCCGCTTGATCTTGTCGGCTGCCGTCTCACCAGCCAGTTCGACCGGATGCAGGCGCACACGCGCGGCCGGTGGCTGCGGCTGCGCTTTGCCCCAGATACGGTCGACCAGATTGCCGCTGACGTCCTTGAAGCGGATTTCGTGGCGGGCAAGCTCCTTGCGCAGCTGCTCGACCTGGGAAAGCGTCACCAGCCACGGGTCGAAACCGATGGTGTTCCCGGTCGCAAGTGCGTCGGCGGCCCAGTCATTCAGGCCTTTGGCGGGGACCTGAAGGATCTCGAAAATTTGCGTATCGACCTCGGCGCGCGCCTGGACCGCATAGCGCCCATCGACGAACAGCGCAGCGCGCTCCAATCCGATGACGGCATAGCCAGCCGAGCCGCTGAAGCCCGTCAACCATCTCAGGCGCTCGGACGAAGGAGGCACATACTCGCCCTGGTGTTCGTCGGCGCGCGGTACGAAGTAGGCGTCGAGCCCGCGTTTGCGCATGGCCGCACGCAACTGCCTGACGCGCTCGGCGGCAAGGGCAGGTTCGGCAAAAATGTCGAATGATTGGAACATCGCGTCGTCATAAGGCCCGCGCCGGAATTCAGCAACGGGGGATCGCTGCGTGCGGGCCGGGATGGCGCCTATCGCGGATTGTCACTGGCAATAGCGCTTTGAAGGCCAGACCGGGAAGGTCTTCTCCGCCATGACGACAGCGCATTGCTGCGATGCAACATACGACCTTTTTCAAGCAGTCCCGGGCGCCTAGTTTTAGCCCAGTGCTTCGCGCGATGCGGGAAAACCCGCGGGTTCGAAGCTTATAAAAGAGGGCCCCTGACCAGGGGGTTGAAAGATCATGAGCCTGAATTCAATGTCGCTCGGTCGGGTAATGCCCACCGAAATGGAGAAGTCGCGCCTCGCAGTTTCCCTTAAAACCCTGGGAGAACGCTTCATGGCCGCACAGCAGGCGCGTGCGGATCAGCTCGTTCGGCCGTACCTAGCCCGGCTTCCGATCGAGGAGTTGCGTGCCCTTGGGTTCACCGCAGCGGAGATCTCGAACATTCGCATCTACCGTCATTTTCCTGTCGTAAGGTGGGTCTAGAAGATCGTGCAGGCCACTTTGGTGGCTCAGAGAAAAAGCGCCCCGACCGGCATTTCGCCAGTCGGGGCGCGTTGGTTTTCGGGGTGCGCTGGATTGCGAAAACACGGCACCTGCGTCCGCCGCGCCCGTCATGCTCTGATCAGCTGCGGCCCGTTGCGGCGCAGAATGAGCGTCGCCCACTCGTGAATGCGTGCATGGCCGATGAGGTGACAGCCGGCTGCGCGGTAAGCCGCTATGACGGATGGCGCCTGCGACACGAGAAGGCCGGACAGGATCAAATAACCGCCGGGCGCCAAGGCGTGGGCGATGTCGCGGGCGAGGCGGATGAGCGGATCGGCGAGGATGTTGGCGATCAACAGGTCGTAGCGCCGGCCACGCAGGGCGGGGTGCCGGAGCCCTGCGGCAACGTGGAAATCGATCGCTCCACTGCAGCGGTTGAGGCGCGCATTCTGGCGGGCAACCTCGATTGAGGGGCCATCGAGATCGGTGGCGGTAATGCGCGCATGGGGCTGCGCCCGGTGGACGGCAATCGCCAGCACGCCCGATCCGCAGCCCAGATCGAGCACGTTGCGGAAGGTATGCGATCGCGTCAGCCGGTCGATGGCTAGGAGGCAGCCATAGGTCGTTGCGTGGTGTGCGGTGCCGAATGCTTCGCCGGCATCGATCAGGATGGCGCCAGGTCCTTGTGGGACGCGGTGGCGGTCATGGCTGCCGTGGATGGTGTAGCGTCCGGCGGTGACGGGCGGAAGTGCCGCCTGTGACAGTGCAACCCAATTGAGGTCGGGCACGTCCTCAAGCGAGATGTCGCCCGCTTCGGTCGGCGCGATGCCAAGCAGGGTGGAAAGGGTTTCGCGTAGAACCTCGGGCGGCGGCGGGTCATCGTAATAGGCGTCGATACGCCAGCCTCCTGTTCCGGCAACCTCGAACAGGGTCAACGCTGCGGGCGGAGGATCAATCAGGTTCTGAATGGCGCCAGCCAGCGTGTGAGCCATGTCGCGCGTGGCGACCGTCAGCGTGATGCGGCGGGCGATCATGGGATGGTCCGGTGGTGGTTGTGTCGGGCGGATGCCGTGTTGGCGCGTAATCCTGAAACCCTGATTTGGCAAGAGCAGTGTTGGAAACGAGGCGCGCAACGGGGCGAGGGACGCAGTGCTCAATTTTGTCTTTTATTGCTCGACACGTGCCCTTCCGCCGGATTGGCCGCCAGACGGCGTACAGTCCGATGCATCAGATCCACCCATCGGAGGGCAATGCGGCGGGGAATGCCGCAATGCCAACGTGCCGGGATCGTCGCGCGCAATTGCCGCCGTCACTCGCCCGGCGCGGTGTCGCTGTTGACGGAGGCTGCCATCTGCTCGGGCCGGCGGGTCTGCTGCGCCTCCAGAATTGCGGTGCCGACGGCGGTCGCATCGCCTTCAAACTCGTAACCCTCGCCTGAGCGCGGGTCGGGCAAGTGATCCAGAAACACATCCCATTTGGCATCGAGATGGGCTGCCGCCTCGCGCGGTGGGAGGGTGTGCAGATACCCATCGGGACCTTCGGTGACGATGCCGTCGGCTATCAGTCGCTGCAATGCGTCCTCAAGGTCGAAATCGACGTTGATGCCGAACTCGGCCGACAAATACTGCTCGATCGCGGCATCGATCGCAGGCAGGTCGGAGTGGCGGGCGCGCTCCTTTACCAGCACGGTGTAGAGCAGCATTTCCTCTTTTACGTCCTCTTCCGCCGCGCGGTCGGCGAGCGTCACCATGACGCCGCGGTTGTCGGCGAGCGAGTGGAAATAGAGGTTCTGCGCCATGATGACCATGTAGCGCTGCTTCTGGTTCCAGAAGCTGATGATCTGGCGAACGGCGACGGCACCGAGGCTCGCCACCGCACCTGCGGCGGCGATCGGGTTGGAGAAGACCAGCGCGAGCTTGCCGGCCGCGCTCGCCACGCCCATGCCAAGACCGCCGACGGATGTGGCGCCGAGCTTCAGCTTGTCCATGAGGCGGAATTTCACCACGGTATTAGGAAACACCATCTCGAGGTCCGTGCGGGGGATATTCTTGAAGAGCTTGAGGTAGATGTTGTCCTCGCGGACCTCGGGCGGCAGCATAGAGCGCAGCCTGGTGACGATCTTGCGTGCCTCGTGCAGGCTGACGCGCTCCTGCTCCATCACCTCGCGGACCCGCACCTCGAAGGGCTTGAGCTTGAACAGCAGGAAGAGCCGCTGATAGATCGGGACATCGAACTCCACCTTGCGCATGAACTTCCTCAGCGTGCGCCGCTCGCGCTGCATCGTCGATGCGCCGCGATAGTAGATCATCACCTCATCGAAGGCGGTGAAGTCGACGTGAAGGTCCAGCCCATAGTGAGATTCGCGTGTTAGGATCATCTCGGCGTCGTCAGGCGCGATGTGGCGAAAGTTGGCCCGCTCGAGCAGATGGCGCATGTCCTCGACCACGCGGCGCTGCATCGCGCGGCGCTCGTCGTCGGTGTATTTGCGCGTCAGCAGCAGGTCGGTGTCGGGGCTGAATGGCTCGTAAGCCTGCTCCAGTGCCAACATGCGGCAGGCGTAGCGCTGGTGACGCCAGTAGTCGAGATACTGGAAGAAGCGGCGGGCGTCGTGACAGACCGAACCCGGCCAGCCCTGCGGCGCGGTGAGCCTATCCATGAGTGCAAAGCGCGTCACGGGGATGAAGGTCTCGCGGTCGGGTTCGCTGATCGCCGGGAATTCAGGCGATGCCGCTTCGGCAGCGGCCTTCTCCGGCTCGGTGGGTTTCAGTGAGATGGCGACCGACCGTGGCGGCCGGGCTCGCGCGCCATGGTTCCGGGTTTCCGCCGCACTGCCGTGCAGCGACGCCATGGTCTCAGCGGACGACATCTTCCCGTTTCCCTCCCATCTACGCGACAACGGGCTGCGGAACCCGAGCACTATGGACCTTATAGCACCTCCCGAGGGGGGCGAGGCCGGCACGTGCAGGCCAGTTGAACCGAGATGCTAATTCGTAACCCGTGCTGCATTTTGGCAATACTGTGGAAGGATCCGGTTGGATCTGCCAACGCCGAAGCGCCATTCTCGCGAAGAGGGATGGTGCCGCCGCCGCGCTGAGGGCGACCGATGCCATCAAATGGTTGGGGAACATGGCTCGCCACTGGGTTCGATGCGATGGCACCCGGCGATGTCGCCTGTCGTGCCGCAGCCAAAACGCAACTCATTCTGGTCGGCGCTCTGATGACGTTGCCGACATCTGGCGACTTATCGAGGCTGCGCGTATCATCGACACGTTGCTCGGCGTACTGCGCGCCGTGAGGGGGCTTTGGCGGTTTTTTTCGCGACGTTGGTTAGGCTCGTTTCGTGACTAAGGCGAGTGTCGGGTTAAATGCTCATAATAGAAATGATTCGATTGGTGACCGACGCCTTGGTCTGTGTCGGCCGGCCACAGTAGTGACACGGTTCAAGGCGCAACTACTCAAGGTTTTGCGGTAAACCGGCACAAGGGGGTGGGAGTGCTCGGGCGGCAAACGATTTTTTTTATCCTTTTCGGATTTCCGGCGGTATTGGCTGGCGCGAGCCATTCGGTGGCCGCAGGCGCGCAGTTGTCGCTGCCTTTCGATTGCAAAGTTGAAAACGGAAATATCCGCCTGACACCCGCCAGCGAGCAGTCGCTGGCGATCGTTGGTGCCCGCCAGGAACGTGTCGTGCTTGCGTGTGCCGAAGGGCGGCCTGTGCAGTGTCGAACAATGATTGCGCACAACTTCGCGGTCATGTGCGGCGGAGCGCGCGTGCCCTGGATGCGCGTGGCGGAGGCCATCGGTGGCCGGCGCACGTCGCGCATATGGCGCGAAGGCGATCAGTTGAACATCGCATTGCGGGACAACGATCCAGAAGAAGGTGCGGTGGCTTCGGCAGCGCCGTGTGCGCCCCAGCGGTCTGGTGGCGGTCAGTCGGAGGCGACGCCTGATGGCAGCAGCCTGATGGAACGGGTGGTGCTGAAGCCGTGCAACACACACGCTGCGCGCGAGCTGCATTTCGTTCTGCCGGCTGGGTTCGCACCGGTTTCACATTTCGGTGCCCGCATTGTTGTCGAGGCGACAGAGACCAGTGCTACGACGGGGATAGGCGCCAGGGTTCCGCGGCAACCGGTTCTTGCGGCTGCTGCGCGCCCGGACATTGCTACGCCGGCAACGCGCCAGCGGCTACTTGAGCGCACAATTCTGACCGAGCCGCTTCCCGACATCGACGCAGTACGGCCGCCGCCTGATGAGACAGCGAGGGATCTTCATGCCGGGCGGAGTCGTGACGACAGCGAGAGTGCGGTACAGCGGCTCGCGCGCGCCAGCGAAGAGTTGCGCCGGGAAGCCGCCGGCAGCGGAGTGCCACCGGCACCCGGTGAGCGCCCCGTCAAAGTCAATGAAGCGTCGCAACGTGTGCGGACCGCTTGGAGCGTTACCGTGACGCCGATGGTGTCGGACCATTCGTCGGATGCAGGTGGCGCAGCCTCCTACGCCTCGGCTTCGGCCGAGCCGCGACCGACGACGCAGCGCGATGTGATGCTGTGGCTCGTGCTGACGAGCATGTTTGTTACGGCTGGCTGGATAGTGTGGTCGCGTCCGGAACGTTTCGCAATTCTGGCGCGGCGGGTGTCCGGCGGCGCGATCGAAGGGCTTCTGGGGAAAGCCCCGGTGGCAAGAGCGGCCGTGGGCCTTTTCAGCCGGGTATCGGGCGCGTTCATGTCGCTGCGGCGGGCGGACAGGCAAGGCAGCCGTCCGGCCGCCGGTGGCGGTTTTCCTGCCACGGGACTGGAGGCCGCCTATGGAGGGGTTTTGCGTGTTGTCGGTTCATTGCCCGCCAACGTCCCCTTGCGCACCGTTCTGGATGACGAATTGCAGCGTGTGCGGCGGCGTCTCGCCCTCGCCAGGGCCAGTTCGAACGACGGACAGGTTCCTGCTACTGCCTATCGCGTGCTGATGCGGGATCTGGAGCGGATCGGCCGGATCGGCGAGAGCGCCAGGGACAGCGTTGCGACCAGTGGGCGCGGCGTGGGATTGTCTGCCTCGGGGAGCGGGCACATGCCCCAAAACCGTGCCGAGGCGTTCCAGTTGCTGGGGCTGAACGCCAATGTGAGCGAAGCGACTATAAAAAAGTGTGTCGAAGCCTTGCGTATGAGCTGGCATCCGGATCTGGCGCACGATGCGGCCGACCTCGCGCTCAGAGAAGAGCGCATCAAGCAGATCAACGTCGCGATGGAACTGATCTCGGGCAAGCCGCAGCAGGATTGATGCTCGGTCGAATATCGCTCTGACGCTCACAAGTGGCGTAGCAAGCCTTCGTTGTGTCTCGTTGTGCCGTGCACGATTGCGGCCGTACCAGTATCTGGCTTGCTCGATGGCATCCGTCTATCCTGGGAAACCCCGTCCGGGCAATGCAGGTTGCGGCTTCCTCGTCGTACGGCGAGCGTGCGGGACGTTCGATTGGCCATGCGCGTCAGGTGCCAGGCCACGCGTGTGATGTTGCGGGTTCAACGAATAGAGGCGATCCTCTGGGCTTCCGGAAAATTTGCATTAGCTCGTAGCGCTGAAAGCCATTTTGGTATATTGCATGCCAGAAAGATTGCGTTTGCTATTTGCCGGCCGGTCCGCTTTCCCGTTCCGGTCGCCGTGGTCCAACATGCACCCGAACCGGCAAGGGGATTAACCCCATCCAATAGGAGGAACGCCATATGGCCATCAAGGATCTGCTTGTCGCCTACGACGGCAACGAGGCATCTCAGCATGCGCTCGAATTCGCCGTGCAAATGGGAAAGAAGTATCAGGCGACGGTCACAGGCATGACGGTGATGCGGCCGGATCCTTTCGAGAGCCATCTGCAGCGTTGGATTCCAGACAACGTCAAAGAGAGCATGTTGACTGCGCGGCTCGAGGCGTCCAAGTCGATCGAGGCTAAGTTCCGCGATCAGATCAAGGCGTTGGGCTTTACCGGCGAGACGCAATGGCTTGTCGAGGAGGGACAGCCGGATCTGACGCTGGCGCGCTCGGCGCGTTTCTTCGACATTCTCATCATCGGCCAGTTCCTCACGGCATTCAAAACAGAGCACCGGACGGTCGATCCCCAAGAGCTTCTGCAGCGCGCCGGCAAGCCCATCATCATCGTGCCGAAGGGCTATCAGCCGCGACCGTTCCGGGAAGAGGCTGCCGTGGCCTGGGATGGTAGCCGCCACGCCGCACGCGCCTTGACCGACGCGATGCAGATCCTGGAGACGAAGAAGAAGCTCTATATTCTGACCGCAAAGGCGGAAAAGCAGTCGCGCGATATCGGGGAACTGCCCGGGCTCGATCTGCAGGTACATCTGAAGCGGCACGGGGTCGTGTCGGAGGTGATGACATTCGAAACCGCGGCCCACGATATCGGGCAAACCCTGGTGGAGAAATGCAAGGCCCTCGATCCCGATGTGCTGGTCATGGGTGCATATGGGCGCGCCAAATTCGGTGCGCAGTTCTTCGGAGGTGTTACGCGCCACGTGCTGCAGCACCATACTGTGCCGGTACTCCTGTCGCACTGAGGCGAGGCGCAGGAGATCACAAGTTGGTGGGCTCCATGAGCCCCACCGGAGGCGTGACATTCGCTGTCACGCCTCTTTGCGTTTCGGGGAATTCGGAATGTCGATAGCGATTGACGGTGCGTAAGTGAAGGTCCGTCGAGGCGGTATGCACGGGGCTTGACTGTCGGCGAACAACGTCAGTCAGTGCAATTGCCGGTCGGTCTCGCGAATGCCTGCAGCGGTGATATACCACTGACCATCATCGGCGTGGATGGCCAAGCCGTGCCTCGACAGGCGGCGTGCATAAGCCAAGTGCATCGGCGGTATGAGCGCGCGGGGTGTCTCCACCAGCAGCTCAAGCATAGCGCGCTCGTTATCGGTCAAGCGGACCATGTTTTTCATACCTCAACTCAAAGCGTACAGAAACGTTGACTGGTGGCGCGTTGCCGGATTTCCAAGTCATGAGCTTTGTACGTCTAATACACAAATCCTTCACAATAAGGATGCGACAGACAGTGCTGCTTGGTAAGACTTAATGACGCACAAACGGTGTTGCCGCTCTCTGCTGTCGCCCGGTGGCGCGCCTGACCTAAAGTGGTCGGATCGAACCGCCCGTGGCGTTTCGGTCTTAATGCATCAAGAAAATGAAGCATGCTTGGGGCCTATTATTTTCATATTCGACCAATAGCTATTGCAGATTGTAGAGAATGTGAGATTCCTCGTATCTTCCCAAGCGTGGATGCGATGCGCCGTTGTTTCTAAGGTTTGCAACAGACTGAGAAAAATTGATCCGCTGGCTGCCCGTGGCGGCGAACTCGTGTTCCTGCTCATGAAGGCACGTACGTGATCAAGCTCTATGTTTTGGGCAAGATTTTCACGCTGAAGTGCTGCACACCTCAGCTAGACATGCTCTAGGCGTCCGTTGGCAGGACATCTCCTGGGTGCCGTTTCATGCCGTCCAGAGACTTCAATTTTGCCGAGGCGCGCCGCGATCTCGTCGCTGAAATAAGGTTTGAAGCGGCGCAACTTTCGCATGAAGTCCGTAGCGCGATCGAATGGCCCGGCGTGCTCGACGCGATGGCCAGTGTGCCGCGGGAGCGATTTGTCGACCAAGTGGACCAGATTGTTGCCTATCGCAATGCACCGCTGCCGATCGGCCACGGACAGACCATCTCGCAACCCTTCATCGTTGCGCTCATGACGGGGGCAGTGCAGCCGCATGCCGGCCAGCGTGTGCTCGAAATCGGTACGGGTTCGAGTTATCAGGCCACCGTCCTGGCGCGTTTGGTCGGTGAGGTCTATTCGATCGAGATCGTGGAGGAACTGGCCGCGCGCGCGGAGGCTGTGCTCGCCCGGCTCGGGGTCGAGAATGTTTATGTTCGCGTCGACGATGGACATCGCGGCTGGCCCGAGGCCGCACCATTCGATGGCATCGTCGTGACAGCCGCATCTGACGATGTTCCGCAGGCGCTCGTGGAGCAACTGAAACCCGGGGGGCACCTTGTCGTGCCATTGGGGCGGACATGGCAGATGCTGGCGGTTCTGACACGCCAAGATGACGGGAGCGTGCGCCGCCAGGATCTTCTGCCTGTCCGCTTCGTACCGTTCGTTGGCGGTTAAAGCAGGTCAGGTTTTAATTGAATCACGTCTGGCCGTTTTGGCCTGCCTTATCTCGTTGTTTGAGAGCCTCAATGACCTTGATGAGGGCAGTCGCGCTTCCAGCCCAGCCGATCAGGGTTCGATTTGCAGGAGAGTCGCCCGGGGTTTCCCTGCGCGTGAATGTCGCAGATCCGCGCCAGTGCTGGTGCGGTCGGCGTTGTTGCATGTGTTGCGTCTGCTGCAATCGTGCCTGTTCCAAAAATTCATAGAAAATACAAAGCATTGCCTTGTTGCGGCGACATTTCTTGTTGCGCTGTTGCAACTCGGCTGGATCGTTGGCAGATCAAAAAAATCTTAAATATCAATACATTCGAATGTTGGCATGTTCATTGCGATCGTGAATGCATGGGCAGCGCCCGAAAGCGAGTTCACCACGGTCGGCCAGCTCACTGCTGCGGGACGGGGGCAACGCGAGGAGGCGCAGTCTGGAACGGATTTTACCGGTGACTTGGATCAGGAAACTCAAGGAGTTGAACCATGAATAGTGTTATCAAATCCGCCGCGGCGGCAGCGGTCCTCGCAATCGGCGCGGCTGGTCTCAGCACGTCCGCCAGCGCCTGGGGCTGGGGGCCCTGGAATGATGGTGGCTGGGGCAATGGCTGGGGTGACGGCTCGGGCTCGGGCAACTTCTCGATGAACTTCGGTGGCAACATGGCCGGCCGCGGTAACGGCTACGGCTACCCGGGGTACGGCTACGGCTATCCTGGCTATGGCTATCCTGGCTACGGCTACGCTCCGAATGGCTATGCGCCTTACGGCTACGCCCCGGCTCCGTATGCCTATGGTCCTTATGGTGCTCCGGTTGCGCCGGCTCCGCAGGTCCAGGCTCCGGCTCCGCAGGCTCAGGTCCAGGTTCCGGCTCAGCCCGCCCGCTAAGCCTGTCGACCTCATTCTCATCATCTCCGGGCGCCGGTCCTGCTTCCTCCTGGGCCGGCGACCCACCCTGAACGCCCGCTGTTCCCAGCGGGCGTTTTTTATTCAGTCCGTGCGTTCCACGTAGCTATCCATCACCCGCTTTTGGCCTGCTTTGTCAAAGGCGATGGTGAGCTTGTTGCCGTCGACGGCAATGACCTCGCCATAGCCAAATTTCAGGTGAAAAACACGCTCGCCCACTGCATAACGCGGCTCGGCGGATGAGGAGGCGACGAGGTCGCCCTCGATGGTGACGGGCTGGCGGGCACGTCGCGCCTCGGCGTCCCGGTTCCAATCCGCGGCCGTGCGTTTCTGGGCACGCTGCCAGCCGGGCGTGTCGTAGGTTGAGGAAAAGCCACCACCCGCGGTCGACCCGCTGCTCGTGTGGCCGCCAGCCTGCCGATCGAAGCGGCTCGAGCCGAACGGGTTTCGATAGGCGCCGAAGCCCTGGTAAGCGCCGCCGAACGGGCCTTTCCTTTCGATCACCTCGACGTTCTCCTCGGGGAGCTCGTCAACGAAACGCGAGGGGATGGCCGACTGGTAGAGGCCGCGGTTGCGACGGTTCTGCGCGAACGAGATGCGGGCGTTCTTTTTTGCACGCGTGATGCCGACGTAGGCGAGGCGACGCTCTTCCTCCAAACCCGCCAGCCCGTTCTCGTCAAGCGAGCGCTGGCTCGGGAACAGGCCTTCCTCCCAACCGGGTAGAAAAACGGTGTCGAATTCCAGACCCTTGGCAGCGTGCAGTGTCATCAGCGAAACGCGGTCGCCATCATTGCCCTGGTCGGCGTCCATGACGAGGCTGACGTGTTCCAGGAAGCCTTCCAGGGTGTCAAACTCGTCCATGAAGCGCACGAGTTCCTTGAGGTTTTCCAGCCGGGCCTGTGCCTGCGGGCTCTTGTCGGCCTGCCACATGGCGGTGTAGCCCGATTCATCGAGGATCAGCTCGGCCAGCTCCGTGTGCCGCATCTCACCGATCAGTCTGCGCCAGCGCTCGAAGCTCAAGACGAGATCGGCGAGCGACTTGCGCGCCTTGCCCGACAACTCCTCGGTCTCGACGATCTCACGGGCGGCGTGGAACAACGAAATCTGACGTGCGCGAGACAACTCGACGACACGCTTGACGGAGGTGTCACCGATACCGCGCTTGGGCACATTGATGATGCGCTCGAATTTCAGGTCGTTGGACTGGTTCAATGTCGTGTCGAGATAGGCGATCGCATCCTTGATCTCCTGGCGTTCATAAAAACGCGGGCCGCCGATGACGCGGTAGGGAAGCCCCAGCGTGACGAAGCGGTCTTCCAGGACGCGCATCTGGAAAGAGGCGCGCACGAGGATCGCGATCTCATCGAGCGGATGGCGGAGGCGCTGCAGCGCCTCGATGTCTTCACCAATGACGCGGGCTTCCTCCTCGTCGTCCCAGACGCCGGTCACAGTGACCTTGTCGCCCGATTCTCCATCGGTGAAGAGCGTCTTGCCCAAACGCCCGGTATTGTGGGCGATGACGCCAGAAGCGGCGGCGAGGATGTGGCTTGTTGAGCGGTAGTTGCGCTCCAGGCGAATGACGGTGGCGCCAGGGAAGTCGGCCTCGAAGCGCAGGATGTTGTCGACCTCCGCGCCACGCCAGCCGTAGATGGACTGATCGTCGTCGCCGACGCAGCAGATATTGGGGGAGCCTTGGGCGAGCAAACGCAGCCAGAGGTATTGTGCGGTGTTGGTGTCCTGATACTCATCGACGAGGATGTAACGGAAGCGCTTCTGATAGCTCTGCAGGACGTCAGGATGTGCAAGGAATAAGCGCAGTCCTTCCAGCAGAAGGTCCCCGAAGTCACAGGCGTTGAGTTCCTTGAGGCGGCTCTGGTAGGCGGCGTAAAGCTCCGCGCCCTTGCCGCCCGCGAATGCCTTCGCCTCGCCGGCTGGTACCTTGTCTGGCGTGAGGCCACGATTCTTCCAGGCGTCGATATGGCTCGCCAGTTGTCTTGCCGGCCAGCGGTCCTTGTCGATGTTGGCCGCCTCGATCACCTGCTTGACGAGGCGCAGCTGGTCGTCGGTATCAAGGATCGTGAAGCCCGGCTTCAGGCCGACCAACTCGGCGTGGCGGCGCAGGATCTTGACGCCGATCGAATGGAATGTGCCGAGCCAGGGCATGCCTTCGACCGCACCGCCGACCAGATGGCCGATGCGCTCCTTCATCTCGCGGGCTGCCTTGTTGGTGAAGGTGACGGCGAGGACCTGGCTCGGCCAGGCGCGTCCGGTGGCCAGGATATGGGCGATGCGTGTTGTAAGAACGCGAGTTTTACCGGTTCCGGCACCGGCAAGAACCAGCACCGGTCCATCGAGCGCCTCGACGGCCGCGCGTTGCTCCGGGTTCAAGCCTTCGAGGTAGGGCGGTGTCGCCGGACCGTGCGCCGCACGCAGGGCGCGTTCGGAAATCGACATCCGCGGTGGAGGTCCTTCGGGCACCGGATCATGCGCGGGATCGTGGCGCGAGGGCAGCGTTGGCGGTGGCGCTGCGGCCAGCGGCAGGCGTTGCGGTGGCGTGGCTCCCGCTGATCCGGTGCTCGACGAGTACCGATCTGCGTCGGCGGCGGTGGTGTTGCTGGAGGCTGCCGGCTTGGCGCGTGTTTTCGCGCCCTTTGCCGGCGCTTCCGGCAGGTCGAAGGGCAAGTCGTCGAACAGCGTGCTGGTGCCGTCCGGATTTTCGGAATGCTTTCGATTCGTGGCCATCTCAGGCGGACTATAGCACCGGGAACGGGGCGGAAAGGGGGAGTCTGCCCGGTTCCACAGTGCAGGTTTCAGTCCGGGTCAGAATGTCAGCTTGCGGCGAGGCGATTCCCGGTCGTCGCGCTGGTGCCAGCTCCAGGGGGCTTGCCGATGCGCCTGAAAAGGCGGGATATGAGCAGGAAAAACAAACCGGTACCGCCGATCGCGAGCGGAAAGGCCCACTTCTCGGAAAAAACGTCGATGACGCCAGACTCCGATGCACCCGAGCGGTATCGGACGGCGACGATCTGGTCGAGAGTGTAACTGGGGTCTCGCTCGTAGAATGCACCGACGATGCGCGTAGGCTTGCCGTCTTCGGCTACGAATTCGACCACGGGTGCGCGGGCGGCGTTGTCCGGCGGGCCCGAAGTGGAGCGTGCGAGTTTCGGTGAAACCTGAAACCCGACGACGCGGCCGTCAGCCGAATTGGAAGACAGGATGAAGAAAATAGCCCCCGCATAGCTCAGGGACGCGATGAAGATGAGCATCCAACCGAACCCCGACAGGATCAGCTCGATGGGTGATTTTGTATCCAGTGCGTTGCGAAACATGGGGGCCTCCATAATTTTCACGATATCGTCTGGCTCGAGCGCAGAACTTGTCGAAGGTCAAGCCTCCGTCCTCGTCATTTGTGCTCTTCGACGTGCGCCTCGATCAGCGCCTTGTTGAATGCGTTCAGGGCGTGCATGCGATCAGCCCAGCCGATGATGCGTGTCTGGTCGCTTTCGGCGACGACGGCGATGCGGGCGCGTCCCGTGCGGTCGAATGTGCGCAGGGCACGCTCGAGTGTGTCGGATGCGAGCAGCCAGGGCTCGTCGGTATCGATGGAAATCCGCATCGGCTCGCCATTTTCATCGCCTGCCTCAGCCTTGGGCTCGCTCATGAAGTTGGCGACGACAAGGCGGCGCATGATCGATTTGTGCGGGCCTTCCTGGAGGAAGAGACCACGCTTGGCCAGCTGCCAATGGAAGAAACTCTGACCGAGGAGTGCCTGGCTCAATCCGACGGAAATCGAGACGGTGAGCAGGAGCGCGAGGGCTAGTCCATAGCCGCCGGTCAGCTCAAAGCAGATGAGCGTCGTCGAGATCGGCGCGCCGAGCACCGAGGCGGCAACGGCACCCATGCCCAACAATGCGTAGAGCCCGTGACTGGCGCCAATCTCGGGGAACGTTGAGGTTGCGATGACGCCGAACGCGGCGCCGGTCACCGCGCCAAGATAGAGCGAAGGAGAAAAGATGCCTCCGGCGAAACGAACCGCAAGTGAAATGGCAGTCGCGGCGGTCTTGGCAACGATGAGGGCAAGCAGCAGCCACAGCGGAAGGCTGCGGTAGAGCGCCTGGTCGGTCGTCTCGTAGCCGACGCCCAGCACCTGCGGGAAGGCGAGTGCGATAATACCCACGGCCAGGCCGCCCAACGCGGTCCGCAGCCACAAGGGCATTTCGAAATGCCAAACGATCCGCTCGGCGGCCATGATCGCGAACTGAAACATGATGGCGACCGCTGCGCAGGTCGCGCCGAGAAGCGCAAAGGCGGGTACTTCAAGGTAGGTGGTGATTTGGTGGACAGGGATCGTGAATGCGGGGAAGTTGCCCAGGTGCAGCCGGCTGATGACGCCGCCGGTTACGCTGGCGATGACGATCGGCACGAAGGCGCGCATGGCGTAGTGGCCAAGGATTACCTCATGGGCAAAAAGCACGCCGGCGATAGGCGCATTGAATGAAGCGGCCACAGCCGCGCCGACACCGGATGCGAGAAGGGTGCGGCGGTTGGCGGGTGAGAGCTGGAAGCGGTCCTCCAGCCATGAAGCGATAGTGGCGCCTAGATGGACGACTGGACCTTCGCGTCCGGCACTTGCGCCGGCCCCCAAGGACAGCGCAGAGAGCAATGCACTCAATAGGCCGACACGGGGCTCGATCATGCAGTCGCGCAAGGCGCGCGATTCGATGACATCGGCGACGGCATGAGCCCGCTGTCCGGGCATGAACTTTTGCAGCGTGCCGCCGACGATCAGACCGCCAACGGTCGGCGCGAGCACGATGACCCACCAGGGCGTGGTGGCCGTGGCGCTTACCACGCGCTCACTCATCGTGCCGAGCCAGGGAAGCTGGAAGACGGCAATGAGAAAACGGAACGCCAGCGCCGCATATCCGACAGTAATGCCGATAATGAGGCCAAGTAGCCACGTCAACGGCTGCCGATCGGAGAGGAACTCGTTGAAGTTGTGCTGGAAGCGCTCGAGAAGGGCGTTGTGCAGGTTCCGGTGCGCTGAGCCGAGGATCGCGGAGACGGACTGCCGCCAGCCTGCTGATCCGCCCGAAGGCGAGACACCTGACGGAGATGGGCCTTCGTCTTTTTTGGTCGTCACGGGTTGGTCATGCTCATGTATTTCGCTTCAGCGACACACTATGGGGCGGTACGGCCGACAAATAAAGGACTGCCGGCGGCTCAATCGTCGTGGGATGGACAGGTCGCCACGACATCGATACGTCGCAGTTACAGAGTGTTCCGCCCGCTCTTGTGCTAATTAACCATGGCACCGGTAGTGCCTCATTCCTGGCTGGCGGGCCATCGTTTGCGCCAGCCATTCCGCAGAGGCATGTTCGGAGTGTAGGTCGGGGCTGAGGTCTGCCTGGCACGGGGCTACGATTTCGCCCAGGGATAGAGGTTATTGAATTTGCTTGTTATTTTAAAGTTTCATGCAGCGGGTTCTTTGCTCCTGTGCGGCGGGATGGCGGGTGCGGGCGCCTGGATGCCGGCCGCGTTGCGCCGGGCGGTGATCGTCAGCGGGAGGAAGGAGCGGTGAATTCCGTTCTGATGTGGATCGGCGGGCTCTTGGCGGTGGTTCTGGCAGCGCTGTTTGCAGTGCCCTACTTCATCGACTGGAACGGCTATCGTGGTGTGTTCGAAGAGGAGGCGACGCGCATCCTCGGGCGCGATGTGCGTGTTGGCGGCGAGATCAACCTGCGGCTGCTGCCGACGCCTTACCTGAAATTTGAAAAACTGCGCATCGCCGATACGCGTCTTGGCGCTACGGAGCCGCTGTTCCGTGCAGAATCGTTCACGATATGGCTGTCGGTGCCGCCGTTGCTGCAGGGCAACCTCGAGGCACGCTATGTTGCGCTCGATGAGCCCGTCTTAACGCTCGCAATCGACAAGGATGGGTCCGGCAACTGGACCACGCTCGGTATCCGTCCCGGCACACTGCCGTTCGTGCCGCAGAACGTGGCGCTGCAAGCCGTCGGCATCAATTCGGGCACGCTGGTGCTCCAGCATCCGCGCGCGGGCGAGGTCGGGCGTCTTACCGGTATTACCGGGGTCGTCTCTGCGGAGGCGCTCGACGGACCCTACAAGTTCGGCGGTGACGTCATGCTGGCGGGGGCTGCGCGGGATGTGCGCATCGTCACGGCCAAGGCCGATTCGGACGGAACGATACGTTTCAAGGCCGCAGCAAATCCGAAGGGAACGACTGGAACCGTCTATAAGCTCGACGGCAGTCTGACCGGATTTTCGCAGCGGCCGGAGATCTCGGGCAACCTGACTGCGACGTTGCCGCTGCCAGAACTGCCCGCCGCAACCAGCGGTGCAGCCTCAGCGAACGGAACGGTTGCGGCTGGCTCCGTCTACGCCGACGTCAAGGGGCGGTTGATCGCCAATGCCGATCAGCTTGAGATCAACGAGGCGGTCGCCAGCATAGAGAACGTCGGGCAGCCGCAGTTGCTCACAGGCAGACTGATGCTCGAGTGGGGGCGTCTGCGGCGGCTGGATTTCGAACTTGCCTCGCGTTGGCTCGATCTCGACCGGCTGGCAGGCACCACCGGCCGGGCCTCGCCGGTCGGTACGTCGGCGGCGCTGATCCGCGGTTTGACCCGCGCGCTACCGGAACAATCGGCAACGCGCGGTGTCGTGGCAATCGACCAGATGACGCTCGGCGGCGCGCCGCTCGCCAAGCTCGATCTGGCGGTTTCGCGCCTGGGCAAGGGTAGCCTGCGGATCGAACGGTTGTTCGCCGAACTGCCGGCGGGAGCCCGCATCGCGCTCGATGGTGTCTTGGAGAGGCATGGTGAGGAGACCGAGTTCAACGGTGTGGTCACGACGGCCGGGCCGAGCCTTGCGCGTTTGGCCCAGTGGGGCATCCCGGCTTCGCGGCTTGGGTCGGCTGCGCCCGACGGAGCATTCACTTTGGACGGCCGCCTGAGCGTCGGGCGTACCCGGCTGGCGTTGGATGACGTGAAGGCGATGTTCGCGGACCATGAGCTGAGCGGCTCGGTCGCGATCGAGGAGGGTGGGGCGCTCAACATAGACATCGTGGCGGAGGCTTTCGAGAGCGACTGGCTGTGGACCGGCGGCCTCACCCGAGGTGCTATGATGAGCTGGATTGATCGCCTCGTCGATGGTTCGACCGCGATTTATGCTGTCGCTCCCGGCCAGGCAAAAGGCGGCGCGATGGATCCGCCCTACGGCGCCGGCGCGCGTGCGGTACGGACGCTCGATTTCAAGCTGACCACCGGCGTATTGCGCGGGCCCGACCGGGCTTTGCGGGATGTCGTGGCCGACGTCAGCATGGCCGACGGGGAGCTGCGTCTGAAGCGGCTTTCGTTCCGCGCTGGCGACGGACTTGGTGTCGATATCGAGGGGCACATCGGGCGCAAGGACGGCAAGCCGGTGGGGCTCGTTAAGGGTGTGCTCGGCGCCAGGGATCGCAAGGCGCTGGAGGCGGCCGTTGCATTGTTAGGCGTGCCCGAGAGCGAACGGGTTCGCCAGCTTCACGATATGGTGCCGTTGAGTCTTGCGGGCAGAATCGCGCTCGGACAGCGTATGCCCGCCGCGGTCGACATAGATGCGGATGGAACGGCCATGAGCGGCCGCGTTTCTGTCAGGGCAAAACTGGATGGCGGGCTTGCCGATGACTGGCGTCTTTCGCCTGCCGAGATCACGCTTTCGGGCGAGGACTTGGGAATGGCCCGTCCGATGGCTCTCATGTTCGCGCGCCCGTCAGGTCGCAATGCCAGTGAAGGCGGCGATGCCATGCGTGCCAATTTCGCCATCAAGGCGGTGGGCGTTCCGGCTGAAGGGTTGGTGATGGATGCCGCACTGTCGCGGGAAGGTTTTTCGCTTGCCTACAATGGCCTGGCGACGCTTGGCGCCGATACAGTGCCGAAGCTGTCAGGCACGGCGGAAGTGGCTGCCGACCGGCTGGGTGATGTGTTGGCACTCGTCGGCATTCCATCGAACGTTGGCGGCAACAGTCCCGTCACGGGGACGCTCGGCCTCAGTTTCGAGGACGATGGCCGCACGAAGCTTACGCCCAGCGGGCTTACGCTGGCGGGCACGGAGGTGACCGGAATCTTGCGCGTGGCGCGCGGCGAGGGCGGCCGGCTCAAGGTTGACGGTGAGATTGCGCTCGATCAAGCGACGGTCGCGGGGCTCTTGAGTGGGGTAGTGCAGAGCGTGCCGCGCCCGCTTGCGGATGCCAGTGCGGATCTGGCTTCCGAGGCGGTGCAGGGACCCTGGACGGATCAGCCGTTCGCAGAGGCAGGCTTTGATCGGTTCGAAGGTAAGGTGACGCTTCTGCTCAAGCATCTGGGCCTTGCGCCAGGGCTCGGGGTTTCCTCGGCGCGCCTGGCACTCACGTTCGCACCGGGACAGATCGATGTTTCGCTGGTCGATGCAGGCATCCTCGGCGGCACGTTGCGCGGCAACGTGGTGCTGGCCAGGGCCGCGGCCGGGGCAAGGGTGAAAGGCGAGGTGGAGGTGGCAGCGGCGGAGCTTTCGGCGTTGGGGGGCGCTGTAGCGAGCCCGCTTGCGGCGGACGGTATGGCTGCGGTGTCGATAGCCTTCGCGGGGCAGGCGCTCAGCCCGCGCTCGCTCATAACGGCGCTGCGCGGCAATGGTCGGGTCAGCTTCACAAATGCCCGAGTCGACGGTTTGTCGCCCGAGATCGTTGCCCAGATCATTACGGGCGCATTCAAGAAGGAAATCGACACGGACGGTCCGGCGCTGGAAGCGGATATACTGAAGCGCCTTGGAACCGGGCGTCTCGAGTTGGGCAGCCGCGATGTTGCGCTATCCGTCGGCGATGGCGTGCTTCGAATGGCGAAGTTGGAAACACAAGGCGAGGCCGGGCGCGTGGAAACGCTCGTTACCGTCGATCTGTCGAGCCTTCAGGCCGAGACCGAATGGCGTCTGATTGCCGATGCACCATTGCCGGATAAGCCCGCGTGGCCGCCGGTCTCGATCTATTACACCGGTCCGTTGGGTTCGCTCGCAACGATCTCGCCGCGCGTCGCGCTCGGCAGCTTCGAACGCGAACTCACGGTCAGGCGGATGGAGTACGAGGTGGAGGAACTGGAGCGGTTGCGCAAGCTCGATGAAGAGCGTGCCCGCAAGGAGAGGGAGCGTCAGAAGGCTCTTGCGGAGGCGGCGCGCCAGGAGCGCGAGCGGCAAAGAGCCCTGGAGGCGGAGGAGCGCCTGCGCCAGAAGGCAATCGAGGCGGACCGATTGCGCCAGCAGCTTGAGCAGCAGCAGCGCAGCCTTGCTCCGCAGGTGCCAGGGCCGCGCAGCGACCTGCCGGCCAACCAGAGCCCGGCAGCAGCAGCGCCGGAGAAAGCGGCAGGCGCGGGTGCGGTGGCGCCGACGGGTACGGTCGATACGCAGGCGAGCGGTGCGGCGCTGGAGCCGACAGTGGCGACGGGAGAACCGGGCCGCGCGACACAGGGCGACAACAGCACAGGTGGTGCTGCCGATGCGCTAGAAGCACCTCCGGTTGCGCCCAAGCCGCGCCCGGTGGTTCGCGAGCGCCCGCCACCACAGCGTGCGCCCAGTGCCGCAGATACGCTGATGCGCTCGCTCAGTCCGGGCCACATTCCCGACTGAGCGGCGTTCGTTGGCCTCCTCACCTCATGCAGCAGCGTCGCGCGGTAGAGCAGGTCAGCTCTTGCTTGAATTACATCTGGCCGCTGCGGCCTGCTCGATCTCATGAGTTGAGAGCCTCAGTTACGGCTTTGCCGCATGGACGATCGCTTGCTTCTCAGCCGATATCTTCGGTCTCTTGGTCCGCTTCCTCATTTGCTTCAGCGCGTGCCTTGAGGTCGGCGAGGATGTGCAAGCGAACGGCAGTGGAAAGTCCCGTCTGGTTGCCGCGTGCCGTGTCGATCTCGGCTACGAGGGCTGCGATCGGCAGGGCGCGGCGCAGGGCAAGCTCGCGTAACGCCTGCCAGAACGGCGGCTCGAGCGAGACCGAAGTGCGGTGTCCTTTGATGGAGAACGATCGCTTCTGAGGTCGCACGGATCAGGTCTCCGAGTCGCCGGCACCCTCGGAGTTGCCGGAGGGGTTCTCGTGCGGGCGCTCCAGGTGCAGTCCTTCGAAGTGGCGCACTGCACGCGCTTCTTCCTCGCGTAGCCGCTCACGCTCGGTGCGCGTCATGCCGAAGCGTGCGCGGTTCTGGCTGGCCGTCTTCTCTTTTTCGCTGCGGCTCCTGGCTTTCCGGGCACGGCGCAGGTTGATGATGTCGGCGTTCATTGGTGCTCGCTCTTTCTTCGGCAGCAAAACGGGGAGGCTGACGAAACCTTGTCAACCTGGACAATGTCAGCGTCAATACGCGGACGGGGCTTTTTCGTTTGGCGTTTCGTTGGGAACAGCGTCCTCAGCGGCAGTGACATAGCGTTCCTTCATGTCCAAACGAATGGAGACCGCCATGACCCAGAACGTCAACTTCACAACCAAATCCTTGGTGAAGTCCTCTTCTCCGGTTGTTGCCGCAGTGGTGGCTCTTGTCGCGCTCGTTGGCCAGACGGGCACTGCATCGGCCGTCTCGCTCGCCGTCCAATATGCCTGTATGGCCGACTACTTCTCCTATTGCAGCCAGCACAGCGTCGGCAGCTCCGGGCTGCGCCGCTGCATGCGCAATGCCGGGCCGCGCCTCTCCAAGCGCTGTATAAGCGCGCTGATCTCGGCTGGCGAAGTTTCGCAGTCAGAAGTCTCTCGCCGGGCCGCTTCGCGGTAGAGCAGGTCAGGCCTTGGCGGGATCACGCCGACCCCTGCGGTCGACTTCTTAATTCCTTATTTGACGGGTCTGGCTGGTGCCCTGCTTGAGCACTTCCATCTGAGCTGGGCCAGACCCTAAAAAACGTGGTCCGCTACTGACAGCTTCAGCCTGCCGACGGCACGTCGACTAAGTTGGGCACCCGTGCGATGCGCGGGTGCCTTTGGCGCTTCCAGGGGCGAAAATTTACCGATCGTTTATTGCCAACTTCACGGTGCTTTTACTTCGTTCGCGTATCGTTCAACCGTGTTCTCATATCCCGCGCGTTCGGTATCAGGAGTCCGTTCATGAGCGTTGCACACGTCAATAAGACACCAGGTCCCTTCTCCGGATGGAGCGACCAGCCTCGCAAAATCATCGTCATGGAGCTGGTGGAGCGTTTTGTCGTGCTGGCTCTGTTCGTGCACTTCGTCAGCACCATCCTGGGCAAGGGCGCCGGGGTCAATGCGGCGACGGTTCTGATCGTCATCTCCGAAACGTTGCCGATCCTGCTTGTGCTGAGCCGCGGACCTTCCGAGACATTGTCGCTGCGACCGTCGGACTGGCTGTTTGGCATCGCCGGCACCAGCGCACCGCTGTTTGCCATCACGCTGGTCACGGAGCCTCTTGTGCCCGTGGGCATCGGCCTGGGCTTCATGGTCGTGGGCCTCGTCGTTCAGGCCTCCAGTAAGGTATTCCTTGGCCGCAGCTTCGGCATTATTGCCGCAAATCGCGGCGTCAAAGCTTCGGGTCCTTATCGCATCGTGCGTCACCCGATCTATGCGGGCTATACGCTGACGCACATCGGTTTCCTGTTGATCTATCCCTGTTGGCAAAATCTCTTCATCTATTCCGTGGCGCTTTGCCTGCAGATCGTACGCATCATGAAGGAAGAGCGGGTTTTGAGCGAGGATGCCGCGTATCGAGAACTGATGCAGACCACGCGCTACCGTTTGGTGCCGGGCGTCTTCTGATCGCTTGGAATTCGAGTTCGGCAACTGCTAATGCAAGACGCCCGCCTGATCGTCAGGCGGGCGTCTTGCATTTGCGCGGCAGAAGATTTCTGGCGAGTGCTCAGGACCGTGTGAGCCGGTGGCAGCGCCCGTCTTCGCCACTCACCATTTGAGCGCGGTGCGCCCGGCGATTGCGCCCGCCAAGGCGAGGCCGATAATGGCGATCGTGTACCACGTGGCGACGAATAAAGGAGAGTCATCGGTGCAAAGGGTCGCGTAGTACGTCGCGGAAATTGCACCGGCGACGACGCCGGCGAGCGCGCCGCTAAGCATTGGCGAGGCAGGTGCGCCGCTGCGCAACGCAATCATGACGGCGGCGAGCGGCGTCAACGCGAGCAGCGGGATGATCGTGAGGCAGTCGCGCCAGTTGTGTCCGACCGTATGTGCTACCCATGCCTGGGGCGGCGTCACCATCAGCTCGACAATAATGCCAGCGACCAGCAGCAGCGGTGCGATGGCGAGCGGCAAGATCGCGTTGCCAAGTGAGGCATCCGGGCGGGCCAGGCGGACAAGAACGGGGATCGTCGTAACGAACAGCAGCGTCGTGACCACGAGCTTGAACTCAAAGCGCCAGGTCCCGATTGCCGTCCCGATGTCGTCGCGCGGCCCAAGCAAGATTGCGAACACGATGCCCGCGAGTGCCACCCCGGCGACCAAGGCGAGCCCGAGTGCACGGGACGGCGCCGGCTGCCGGGTTCCCGCATCCGCTGCCAATGCCTTGATGAGTTCGTCGGTACGCATCCTCAATCGCCTCGATATCGTGCGGCGAGCGCTTTCAGCGCCCGGTGAAGCGCCACGCGGACCGCGCCCTCGCTCATGCCGAGCTGGTCGCCGACCTCACGGGCGGAATGGCCTTTGATGGAGATGGCCTCGACGATCGTGCGGTCTCGCTCCCTGAGACCGGCGAGCATGTCCTCTTGCGATCCGAGCTGCTCGGCAGCCTCATTGACCGGCGCGGCCAGCACGTCGGCGAGATCGTCGATCGGGACGAGCTTGCGGTGTCCCTTGCGGCGCAGGTGATCGACCAGCTTGTTGCGTGAGATCGCTTTCAGCCAGGGCTCCAGTGGGCGCGTGTCATCCCAGGTCTGCCGTTTCAGGTGGACCGTGAGCAGAGTCTCCTGCACGACGTCCTCCACATCCTCTCCTTGATAGCCATAAGCCTTGAAGCCATATGCAACATAACCGCGAACCCTCTGGGAAATCAGGTTAAGCACGCGGCTATATGAGGCTTCGTCGCCTCGCAAACCAGCGCGCATAAGGGCTGCCAATTCCTCAGACGTGTCGCGCAAGAGCTTCCCTTCGCATTACGGCGGTGGAGGTGACGACGTTACAGGCCTTCCTGCCATGGTTTGCAGGGTGATGGCCAGCGCCTTGGTGGCCCAGAGCATTAACGCAAAGAGCCCGCGCGGATCTACCGGGCGAGTTCTTCTTGCAGCTGCGTCAGCCTTGCCTCGCGTTCAGGCCGGATCAGGGCCAATCATCTTCTCGGGCCGCACGATCGCGTCGAAGTCCTCGCCGGAGATGCCGAGCTTCAACGCCTCCTCGCGCAGGGTGGTGCCATTCTTGTGTGCGGTCTTGGCGATCTTGGCAGCCAGATCGTAGCCGTACTTTTCCTTCAGCGGCGTGACCAGCATGAGCGAGTTTGCGAGCCCCTTGGCGATGTTGTCCAGGCGCGGCTCGATGCCGATGACAGCGTTATCCGTGAACGATACGGCAGCATCCGCCAGCAGACGGGTGGACTGCAGGAAGTTGTAGGCCATCATCGGATTGTAGACATTGAGCTCGAAGTGTCCTTGGCTGCCGGCAAAGGCGATCGCAGCATTGTTTCCGAGGATGTGTGCGGAAACCTGTGTCATGGCCTCGCACTGGGTCGGGTTGACCTTGCCGGGCATGATCGATGATCCAGGCTCGTTCTCCGGTAGCGCCAGTTCGCCAAGGCCGGAGCGCGGGCCGGAGCCAAGGAAGCGGATATCGTTGGCGATCTTGAAGCAGCTCATGGCGACAGTCGTGATGGCGCCGTGCGTGAACACCATCGCGTCGTGTGCGGCCAGCGCCTCGAACTTATTGGGCGCGGACGTGAAGGCGAGCCCGGTGATGGCGGCGATTTTTTCAGCGACTTTCTCGGCAAACCCCGCTGGTGAAGCAAGCCCGGTGCCGACGGCGGTGCCGCCCTGCGCAAGTTGCATGAGATCGGGTAGCGTCATCTCGATGCGACGAATGCCATTGGCGACCTGCTGGGCGTAGCCGGAAAACTCCTGGCCCAGTGTCAGGGGTGTCGCGTCTTGCGTGTGTGTGCGGCCGATCTTGATGATGTCGGCCCAGGCTTTCGCCTTGGCATCGAGGGCGGCGTGGAGATGCTTCAGCGCGGGAATGAGCCGCCGCGTGACTTCCTCAGCGCAGGCGATGTGCATCGCGGTCGGGAACGTATCATTCGACGACTGGCTCATGTTGACGTGATCGTTGGGATGGATCGGCTTCTTCGATCCCATCTCGCCACCCATCATCGCGATGGCGCGGTTGGAGATCACCTCGTTGGCATTCATGTTGGACTGAGTGCCGGAGCCCGTCTGCCAGACAACCAGGGGGAAGTGCTCGTCCAGCTTGCCGTCGATCACCTCCTGTGCGGCCTTGACGATGACCTCGCCGAGCTTGGGGTCGAGCTTAGCGAGTGCCATGTTGGCTTCTGCGGCCGCGCGCTTGACGATGCCGAGGGCGCGGATGATGGGCTGGGGCTGCTTTTCCCAGCCGATCTTGAAGTTGCCGAGCGAGCGCTGCGCCTGCGCGCCCCAATAGCGCGAAGCGTCGACCTCGATGGGGCCAAAGGTGTCGGTTTCGGTGCGGGTGGGTTTCGCCTGGCTCATCTGTCGGCCTTTCTCGTCTCACATGCTTGATGCGGCCCTGAGGACGCGCTGCGGCTGAGGTAGCACGCACGGGCAAGCGCCTCCAGTTGAACGGAAGTCGGCGGCAGGCCGCTGGCGTCGTTCAAGCACATATCACGGCGACGAGCTTAATCGCTTCTAATTAATGCCATTTTTGAAGTGCCCTGTGATCCCACCACAGCACGTCGAGTCGGCTGGTGTTCGCGTGTTGCGCGTCTACGAGGGGGGTGAACAGGGCGCGGGGGCTCTGAGCGCTTATCTTGCAGGTTCGTGCTCCAGGCCATTGGCTCGAACAACGGGGCGTGCTGCTGGCACCCGATTGACGCATTCCATTCAAGGCACGTGTTGCGCCTTCTTCTCTCAGGTATCCGCGTTTTTTCTGCGTGCACGGGGGCCCTTCGGCCTCCTCGTTGTTCTCGCCCATGGAACGGAGGACCAACGCCATGGAGCCCAAAATCATTGTCATGATTGTCACACTGGCCATGCCGAACGGCGACAGCGGCGTTCACGTCAAGCCGATGCCGACGGTCGATCACTGTGTCGCCGAAGCCAACATCGAAGCGTCCGATCCGTTCGTGGCGCACGTTGAGTGTTCGGAGCTTGCCGATGGCAAGTTGCTGCTCAATTTCAAGTGGCGCGGCGAGGGCATCAAGGACGGCGGGGCGGGGGCTGAGAGGTCTGAGAAGCAGCCTCGATTTGCGAGTTGATTACGGCGTTCGCGAACTGCAATTTCGTAGATGCATGTGTGCCAGACCCGCTGGTACGTCACGATGGTGGCAGCGAATCCGCGTCCTTGACTTGGGGCACATCACTGTTGGGTCGGGATGGCTACCGCGATTCGGCAAAGAGAATGATGAGAAGCAATGATCAGCGCTTGCGAAAGGCATCCAAGTTGACGACGTTAGCGCCCCCGGAAGCCTGTGCCGCCTGTTCCTCCGCAACTTCGGAGGCGGGCTCCAGCGGAGCCTCTTTCTGAGCCGCGCGCTCGGCTTCGGCTGGAGCGCGCTCGCCCTGCTTGGTTGTCCGCTTGGCAGTCCGCCTGCGCGGTGCCGGACGCGCTGGCTCGCGATTGTCCTTACCCGTAACGGCGGCCGCACCCGCGATGGCAGTGGTTCCGGCCGCTGCTTCATCGACTGCCAATGCGGTGGCAGGATCAGGACCGATATCAGCGATCTCGAATTGCAGTCCGTAGCGCACGCTGGGGTCCACGAACACGCGAATGGCCTGGAAGGGCACGACGAGACGTTCGGGGATGCCGTCGAACGTCAGGTTCACTTCGAAGCGATCATCGGTGACGACGAGGCCCCAGAAGCGATGCTGCAGCACTATCGTCATCTCGTGCTGGTACTTTTCCTTGAGACGGCGCGAGAGAATGACGCCCGGCGAGCGGGTATTGAAGGAAATGTAGAAGTGGTGTTCGCCAGGCAGCCCGTTGCGCTCAGTCTCCTTCAAAACGTTTCTTACGACGCCGCGCATGGCTTCCTGCTGCAAGGCCTCGTAGTCGATCGTTGGTCCGGATGTCATCGCGTCAATTGCCCAGTGAGTCCCGCGCTTAAAACGAACGCACCGGCCTTGCCGGTGTGATCGAGTGGAGGGCTTCTGTTGCCCGGTGCCCTCCGGACCGCGCCTTACCCGGCTAGGAGCAAGGACTTTGGTTCAGGTCTTTCGCACTGCATTACGCAGCGAGAGCAACCTCAGCATAGTTGTCATTGGCAACTATTCTGGATGGCCCGATAACGGCGGAACCATGCCGGGCGAAAGCACACCCTTTACACCTTCGTCGATGCTGGTTCGCCCCCATCAGCAGCTCACCGGACCCATCAGGGTCCATATCGCTCTCCGGGCTGCATTATACCCGTACCCGGTGAGCTGGTGGTGGAGGCGCCGGGTACTGCCCCCGGGTCCGATCGGCTTATTCCGATGGCCATTTATCGCCATATCCGGATTGCTCCGGCATCTACAATATAGGCCGGCTCATCGCGAAAAAAAAGTGCCACACTGGGGGCAGTGCGGAATGCTCTGAATTCGAGCGCGCGAAGCAGCCAATCGCGTAGCGGCCGCGCTGGCTGCTTTTATCACGACTTGTGGGGTGGGAATAGATGCCAGATCGGCAACTCGACGCTCATGAACCCGACAAAATGGCGTGACTTGTTTTAATCGCCGTCGCCTTCGGTGCCGATATGAAGCAACCGTCCGCAATGCTTGCAGTGGACGGCGTCGGTATCATGGCGCTTCAGACCGCAGTCGGGGCATTCGTATCGGACGTGCGGGGGGCGGAAAATTGTCTGCACGAGGCGTAGGAATAAGGCGACGCCGATGAGCAGAATGACGATGGAGAGCAGGCGGCCGCTGGTTCCCTCCAACGTGATGTCACCGAATCCGGTTGTGGTCAGGGCCGTTACGGTGAAATAGAGCGCGTCGATATAGTTCGCAATCTTGGGATTGGTTCTGACCTGGAGGACATAGACCAGCGCGGTCATCACGAAAACGAAGACAATCAGATTGACGCTTGACTGGATCACGTCCTCGTTGCGGCGGAAAAAGGAGAATTCGCTGCGCAGATCGGCCAGCACGCGAAAGGAGCGCAGCAAGCGAAGCGCCCGCACGACGCGCAGGAATAGGAAACTTTCCAGTAACGAAGGCAATAACAGGGTGATGATGACGATGATGTCGGCCCAGGTCGTCAACTGCCACAGCAATTGCTTGCGGTTGGGTTCGATCCAGAATCGCGCGGCGAGATCGGCTGTGATGAAAACCGCGATGACGGCGTCGGCCGAATAGATCCAAGCCGCGTCACGGGACAGGGACGATGCAATGAAGAAGATGATCGTGCTGACGTCGAAGGCCAGGATCGCGAACCGAAACGTGCGCGCCCTGGTGTCGTGGCCGTGATAGAGGTGGCGGAGTTCGTCCTGCAAAGCCATTCTCGTCGCGCTTTTTCCGAGTTCCCCCTGGCGTGTGCATGGGCCACGCAGACGCGGTGTGGATGCCTGATTCGCCAGTGCGTCCGCGTGCGTATTGTGCCGAAGTCGGGCGCGCGTGGCATTAATTTTGGGATGAATGGTTCATGAACGGCGCCCCGGCAGACAATCCAGACGATGTCCCCGATGAGCTCGGGGTATCGGCCTACCGCGCCCGGACGCGATGGTCATGGTGGCGTGCAACCGCGCTGGTGGCGATCGCACTGGCTGCGGCGGCCGTGCTCGCTCAGGGCGCGATCGCGCTCATGGCAGCGGCCGGGATCAACGCGATCTATTGGCAAGTGCTGGCGGCTCTGGCGGTCAGCCAAGTGACGTGCATCGTGCTGATCTGGTGGGCGGCGGGGCTGTTCGGGAACCGGCGCGAGCAGCTCCTGGCGCTGGGTCCGCCGGCCCAGGGGGCGCGGTCCTACGTCTTCGCCTATCTGGCGATGGTGGTGATTTTCGGAAGCCTTTCTGCATTGATGTGGATGCTGGAACCGGATCGCGTCATCGGCGATCTGACCGTTTATGCGGGATTGATCCGGTCGCCGGCATGGTGGCTGGCGGTGGTCGTCATCGTGGTGGGCGCGCCGGTCATGGAAGAACTGATGTTCCGCGGATTCTTATTTCCCGCTCTGGCCCGTTCCCGACTTGGCATCGGCGGAGCCGCCGCTGTCACGTCGGCGAGTTGGGCTGCTCTGCATGCGGGGTATTCGGTCGCAGGTCTCCTGGAGGTTTTTCTGATCGGGCTCTATTTCGCGTGGCTGCTTGTAAAAACGGGCAGTCTGCGAGTGCCGATGTTCTGTCATGCCACATACAACCTGAGTGCGCTCGTCTTGCTCATGGCTGTGGATATCCCGGTTGCGGCACCGGGCTGACCCGGGCATCCAAATCAGGATCGCAGTTACGTTCAGATCCATGTCGTATGCGCGGCGCAGGCCGCAACGTCTTCGGGGTGCCATCGATGCAGCAATATCTCGATCTCCTGCGACACGTACGAGACAACGGCGCAGAAAAGCATGACCGCACCGGCACGGGGACGCGCTCGGTCTTCGGCTATCAGATGCGCTTCGACCTGTCCGCAGGCTTTCCCCTGGTGACGACGAAGAAGCTCCACATCAAGTCGATCGTGCATGAGCTAATCTGGTTCCTAATGGGGGAGACAAAGCTCGATTATTTGCACGCTCATGGAGTGACAATTTGGGACGAGTGGGCAAAAGAAAAGCAGCGCCAACCTGACGCGATCAATGGTGATTTAAATTACGAGGCCTATTCAATAGGTTGTCCGACGTGTCTTGACCTCGGTCCCGTCTACGGCAAGCAGTGGCGTTCTTGGCCAGGTAAGAATGATCAAACGATCGACCAGATTTCTGAGGCCGTCGATCTGATCAAGCGCGATCCCGACAGTCGGCGCATCATCGTCTCGGCGTGGAACCCGGCGGACATTCCCGATATGGCGCTGGCGCCGTGTCACTGCCTGTTCCAGTTCTACGTGGCTGACGGCCGGCTCTCATGCCAGCTCTACCAGCGCTCGGCGGACATCTTCCTGGGTGTACCCTTCAATATCGCCTCTTATGCACTGTTGACGCACATGATGGCTCAGGTGACCGGGCTTCGCGTGGGCGACTTCGTGCATACGTTCGGCGATGCGCACCTTTATCTCAACCATTTGGAGCAGGCCGACGAGCAGTTGAAGCGTGCGCCGCGTCCGTTGCCGAAGCTGCACGTCAATCCCCACGTGACATCGATCTTCGATTTCGAGTACGAGGACTTCGGGATCACCGGCTACGATCCCCATCCGCATATCAAGGCGCCCGTCGCGGTATGACGCGGCCCTATAACTGTTCGGGTTGTATAACTGTTCGGGTTGTGGGCGCTGTTGTTTCGGATTGCCGACAGCGGATCCAAGGCGAAGGATCGCGCGTTGAAGTTTTGTGTGTCGTCGCCATTCGCGAGATGTACCGCTTATGCGTCAGCCTCACCTTCATGCAATTCCGACGTTTCTTCTCGTCTCGGTGTCGCTCATGCTGAGCGGCTGCGAGACAGTGTCCCAACAGACGGAGAGGCGTTCTTCTCCGGACACGCAGTCGATCTCGATCGACACGCCGGGCGTGCCAGGGGCACAGTGCGTGCTGACGTCGGCTACCGTCGGCCGGCTGTCCGTCACCACACCGGCAAATGTCGAAGTGGACCGCAGTCCGGAGATCATCGTCGCGCGATGCGTCAAGCGCTGCTATCTGGACGCTTCGGCCATGATTGCCAGCGAGGGACAGAGGCTGTCCTCTGGTGGGGTTGTTTACAGCTATCCCAAGGAGACGCGTGTGACGCTGACACCGGCGGCCAGTTGCGACGGGCCGGCCAATCAGAAGGGACGGGCATCGCCGCTTTAGATCGCTTTATGTTTGAGGGAAGCAGCCGTGCTTCCATCTCGGCCGATCAGGCTCTAGGTTCAAAAAGACATGGTGAACATGCAACATATCCGCATTGCCCACGTCGTCGCAGTGGCGCGCAACGGCGTCATCGGCCGTGGAGGTGAACTGCCCTGGCGGCTTTCGACGGACATGAAACTGTTCCGACGCCTCACGATAGGCAAACCGATCATCATGGGCCGGCGGACTTGGGCGACGCTGCCCCGGAAGCCGCTCGATGGCCGCGATAATATCGTGGTGACGCGGGATTTGGCTTTTCGTGCGGACGGAGCGATCGTTGTCCACTCGATCGATGAGGCGCTCGCGGAGGCACATCGCTTGGCGAAGCAGCGCGGCGCAGACGAGATCATGGTGATCGGGGGCGCCGAGATCTACCAGGGCACGCTGCCCCATACGGACCGCCTTTACTGGACGGAAGTCGACGCGGAACCGGAGGGCGATACGGTCTTCCCCGATCTGGTGGCACGGGACTGGAGCGAGACGGCGGTGGAGGAAATTACGCAGGGGCCGAAGGACCAGTATCGGGCGCGGCTCAGGGTGCTCGACCGGGTGCGCGCGTGAGGTGCCTCATCAACCTGATTTTCCAGCCTCCCTTGAATGGCTTGGCCGCCTTACCAATGTAGCGGGGGAGGTTTGCATGCCATCAGCCCCTGCCCTATAAGCTTGCCAGCCTTTGCCTTGAGGACATGGGCGCCCAGATGTCGCCGATCGGCGGCTATCGTGCGTCCTCAAAAAATCCCGTAATTCCGTTTCCGGCTCGAGTTCGAGATCAGCCCGAGCCACCAACGCGAGAGATCGAGAAGCAATGCCCTGGAATAATCAGAACGGTGGTGGCGGCTGGAAAAGCGGCGGAGGCGGCGGCGGCGGTGGTCCCTGGGGCCAAGGGCCTTGGGGACAGAACCAGGGGGGCGGCGGCAAGGGTGGCCAGCAGCCGGACCTGGAAGAGTTCCTGAAGCGCGGTCAAGACCGCATGAAGCAGGTGATGCGCGGCGGCGGTGGCGGTGGCATCCCGACGCCTATCTTGTTTCTGCTCGGCCTCGTTGCGATCGGCGCCTTCATCTTCTACGCCTTCACCTTCTCGGTGGCCCCATACGAGAAGGGCATCGTGCTGCGCTTCGGCGAGGTCAATCGCATCGTGGAGCCTGGCATCCATCTTCGCCTGCCGGCACCGATCGAGGAGGTGAGGCTGCCGACCGTACAGCGCCAGAAGAAAGTTGAGGTCGGTTTCCGTTCGTTCGAGGGGCGCAGCAGCGGAGCCAGCCGCGATGTTCCCGAAGAGGGCCTGATGCTGACGGGCGACGAAAACATCGTCGACATCGATTTCGTCGTCCTTTGGATCATCGACGACGCTGAGAACTACCTATTCAAGCTCAAGGATCCCGATTTCTCCGTGCGCGCCGTGTCGGAGAGCGCAATGCGTGAGGTGATCGGCAAGAGCAAGGTCTCCGACGTGCTGGCGCCGGGCCGCGAACCGATCGAGATCGCCACCAAGGAGCTCATCCAGAGAGTTCTCAGGAATTACGAGGCCGGTGTGAAGGTCCAGGAAGTGAAGATCCAACAAGCGCTGCCGCCGACGGCCGTGCGCGGCGCATTCGAGGATGTGATCGCCGCACTGCAGGACCGCCAGCGGGCGGTCAACGAGGCGCAGGCCTACGCCAACAAGATCGAGCCGGAGGCACGCGGCGAGGCGGAGCGCATCCTGCAGGCGGCTCAGGCCTACAAGGAGCAAACGGTTGCCGAGGCAAATGGTCAGGCGGGCCGTTTCGAGAAGGTTTATGAGGAATACAAAAAGGCGCCGGAAGTGACCCGCAAGCGTCTCTTCCTCGAGACGATGGAGCGCGTTTTGAACGGAACAGACAAGATCATCCTCGATCAGTCCGGCAGCGGGGGTGTCGTGCCCTACTTGCCCTTGAACGAGCTTGGCAAGAAGCAGGGAGGCAAGTGATCATGCGTTCGCTGCTCGCAACCCTTCTCGTCGTCCTCGGCCTTGGCGGCGTCGCACTTTACCTGTCGGTCTTCATCGTCCACCAGAACGAGCAGGCGCTGGTGCTCCAGTTCGGCCAGTTCGTGCGACAGGAGCAGACGCCGGGGCTGAAGTGGAAGATTCCGGTCGTCCAGCAAGTCGTTTTCTTCGACAAGCGCATCCTGGACATCGACACGGAGCCGCAGACCGTCACCGTGGCGGACAAGAAACAGCTCGTGATCGATAGCTTCGCGCGCTACCGGATCATCGATCCACTGAAGTTCTACCAGCGTCTCAACAACGAGGCCAACGCGCGCCAGCAGCTCGGTGTCGTGCTCGACTCGTCGCTGCGTCTCGTGGTCGGCTCATCGACCATCGAAGCCGTTGTGCGCGACGATCGCTCCAAGCTGATGGATGACATCCAGGAGCGCGTGAACAATGTGGCGGGTGACTACGGCGTCGAGATCGTCGATGTGCGCATCATGCGCGCCGACCTGCCACCGAAGATCGGAGATTCGGTCTACGAACGGATGAAGACGGAGCGTCACCAGGAGGCCGCACGCTTCCGTGCCGAAGGCGAAGAGCAGCTGCGCCGCATCAAGGCCGAAGCGGACCGCCGCGTGACAATCATTCGTGCCAACGCGATGCGCGATGCCGAGCAGCTGCGCGGTGAGGGCGATGCCGAACGCAATCGCATCTTTGCGGATGCCTACGGCAGGGATCCCGACTTCTTTGCGTTCTACAGGTCGATGCAGGCCTACGAGCAGGGTTTGAAGTCGGGGGATACGCGCATGGTGATTTCACCCGACTCGGAGTTCTTCCGTTACTTCAACAGTGCCGGCGGCCAGGCAATTGGTGCGGCCGCCGGCGGTAAGAGTCCGGCGGGTCAGCCCTCGCCATGAGCGATCTGATCGTCGCGGTCGGACTGGTCCTCGTGCTCGAGGGGCTGATCTGGGCGCTGTCTCCCGATCAGGGGCGGCGCATGGCGGCGATGGTGTCATCGATGCCCGACGCCACGTTGCGTCGGGCGGGCTGGACAGCGATTGCGGCGGGGGTGGTGATTGTCTGGCTGATCCGCGGCTGATCCGGCATCGCGGTGTAAGGAGTGAAGGGTATGAGCGGACTGCTCCCTCTGGGCTGTGGCAGCGGTGATTTTTCAAGGTTGGGCCGAAAATACGCATAATGGCGCGAACATTTGACGCTGCTTCCGCATGGCATGAGCGACGGATACGGGGCGCGCGTGTTGGCGCCGGGCCGCGTACGATTGGAGCATATCGAGGCATTTGCCGATAATTCCCGCCATGCGGCATGAGGCGGGTGGGGAAGCCTATGGCTGCGCGCGTGACGTGCTCCTGGATTCGTGGCAGGACATGGATCAGAGCATCAATCGCTTCCAAGAGGTCCTCATGTCGGTGAAGTGCGGCAAGCTTTCGGGCACACGGTGTTGCGCGGCGTGGGGAGCTTCGCGCTGGGCGATTACAGCAGTTCTCGCAGCGTGGGTCGTGATGTTCGCGCAGCCGGTCGCGGCTCAGCGCGGTCCGCAGTCCGTCGCTCCGGTCGCGGAAAAGCTCATCGATGCGGTCGTCAATATTTCGACGACGCAGACGGCCAAGGGGCCGCAGGGCCTGCCGCTGCCGGAAATCCCCAAAGGCTCGCCATTCGACGATCTGTTCGAGGACTTCTTCAACCGTCGCGGCGGACCGCGCGTGCCGCGCAAGGTGTCCTCGCTGGGATCGGGCTTCGTCATCGACGGCAAGGAAGGCTTGGTCGTCACCAACAACCATGTGATCGCTGATGCCGACGAGATCGTCATCAACTTCCACGACGGCTCCAAGCTCAAGGTCGACAAGGTCATCGGGCGGGATCAGAAGAGCGACCTCGCCCTGCTCAAGGTGACACCGAAAAAGCCATTGGTGGATGTGAAATTCGGTTCGTCGGACAAGCTCAAGGTCGGCGATTGGGTAATGGCGATCGGCAACCCGTTCGGCCTTGGCGGCACGGTCACGGTGGGCATCATCTCGGCCAAGCAGCGCGACATCAACACGGGACCTTACGACGACTTCCTGCAGACCGACGCTGCCATCAACCGGGGCAACTCCGGCGGGCCGCTGTTCAACATGGACGGCGAGGTCATTGGCGTGAATACGGCGATCATCTCGCCGACGGGTGGCTCGATCGGAATCGGATTCGCAATTCCTTCCGACGTGGCGACGAACGTCCTCGAGCAGCTCAAGCTCTACGGCGAGACGCGGCGCGGTTGGCTTGGCGTCAACCTGCAATCCCTCGAGGACGACATTGCCGAGACACTCGGCGTGCCGGTGGGCAAGGGGGCGCTCGTGGCGTCGGTCACGGAGGGTGGCCCGGCAGCGAAGGCCGGCATCCAGGCGGGAGACGTCATCATCGACTTTGACGGTCGCGAGGTGGCCAACATGCGTGGCCTGCCCAGAATCGTGGCCGATACGCCCATCGGCAAAAAGGTAGCTGTCGATGTGATTCGGGGCGGCCAGAGGAAATCACTCGAAGTCGAGATCGGACGTCTCGTCGATGACGAGATTGCAGCCGATCAGGCTGAGCCGGGGGGCGCAGACAGCGGGGAGGAGCCGCAGGAGATGCTGGGCCTGAAGCTCGAAGTGCTGAGTGACGAGCTGCGGGCCAAATACCAGATAGACAAGAAACTTACCGGCGTTATCGTGACCGAGGTCGACACGGACAGTGCCGCGGCGGCCAAGAGCATCAAGGCAGGCGACGTCATCGTGGAGGCGGCTCAGGACGTGGTGGAGACGCCGGCAGACGTGGCTCGGAGTATCCAGAAGGTCAAAAAGCTGGGCCGGAAGGCCGTGCTGTTCAGGATCGAGGACGCCAAGGGAGATCTTCGTTTTGTAGCCGTGCCGCTGAGCTGAGACGGGGGTTGCGTCGGCCTTGCGTGCGCTGTTTGCCCCGTTTTGGGTGCGACGTGTGGCGCATTCGGCGGCGCTTTGCTGGCATTGAGCTTGCGGGCCACGGTATAAGAGCCACGGTATTTTCCACCATAGGCGCGCCGGCAGGATGCTGCTGCATTCGTCAGCGCTGCCTGTCTCACACGTCGTGCCGAACAAAGACGGGAGCTCAATCGAAGTGTCGAACCGCCATGGCATCGTAGACACCATTCTCGACAATCTCGCACCGGTGCACAGCGATGGCCATAAGTTCATCGCAATTGCCGCGGCGTTGTCGCTGTTATTCTTCATATTGTGGGCGCCGCTCGGGTGGATCTTCCTCGGCGTGGCGCTTTACATTGCCTATTTCTTTCGTGATCCGGAGCGTGTTACCCCGCTTCGCGAAGGTCTGGTGGTGGCGCCGGCGGACGGCAGGATTACCGGAGTCGAGGTGGTGACACCGCCGATGGAGCTGGGACTCGGGCAGACGCCGAGACTGCGGATCTCCACCTTCCTCTCCGTCTTTGACGTTCATATCAACCGCGCGCCAATCGCAGGCCGTATCGTGCGCTCGATCTACGTTCCCGGCGCGTTCATCAATGCCGCGGCCGACAAGGCGAGCGAGGAGAACGAGCGCCGGTCGATCGTCATCGAGACGTCCGCGGGCGAGGAGGTCGCTGTGGTGCAGATCGCGGGGCTTATCGCACGGCGCATCGTAACCTTCTCGTATGAAGGCGACAGCGTCGGCGTCGGCCAGCGGTTCGGCCTCATCCGGTTCGGCTCGCGCGTCGATGTTTATCTCCCGCCGGGGCGTATGGCGCTCGTTGCCGTCGGCCAGCGGGCAGTGGCCGGCGAAACGGTGTTTGCCGACTTCAAGTCGGACGAGGGCGAGCGGGAGGCGCGCCAGTCTTAGCGAACCGATGGTCATGTTGGCGCCATGGAGGCACATGAGCTTATAATAAGATAGTTTGTTTGCCCGTTGTGATGATGCACGGACTTTCCGCAGCCTCAAGCGAGCGAAGTTCGTGATGGAAGGAGCCCCGGCCATGGACCCCGTTGTGCCGAAACTGGAAGAGGAAACGCGCCGTCGACGCGGGCGCCTTCTTTTCCGCCATCAGCGTATCCCGGTGCGGATGCTGGTGCCGAATTTCTTCACGCTGCTGGGGCTGTGCGCGGGATTGACATCGATCCGCATGTCGATTGAAGCGCGCTACGATCTGGCGCTGGCGGCCATCGTGTTCGCTGCGCTGCTGGACGGTCTCGATGGGCGAGTGGCGCGCCTTTTGAAGGCCTCGTCGCGATTTGGCGCCGAACTCGACAGTCTCGCCGACTTCGTCAACTTCGGTGTCGCTCCGGCAGTGATGATCTTCACATGGGGGTTGGGCGATCTGAAAAGCTTCGGCTGGATTGCCGTCATGATCTTCGCGTTGGCCTCAGCATTGCGGCTTGCGCGCTTCAATGTGACGATCGACGAGGACAAGCCGCGCTGGCAAAAGGACTTCTTCACCGGTATGCCGACACCGGCGGCGGCGATCGTGGTGCTTTTGCCCGTTTATCTCGCGTCGATCGGCTTCGATCTCCGAGACGCGCGGTGGATGAAGAACATCGTCATCATTTATACGCTCGTCATCGCGTTCCTGATGGTGTCGAACATTCCGACCTATTCCGGCAAGCTGCTGGGTGAACGGATCTCGCGCGAGCTGGTGCTGCCGATATTCATATTGGCAGTGCTCTACGTGGCGATGCTGGTTACCTACCCGCATGAAACGCTGGCGGGCACGTCGATCATCTACCTGGCGATGATCCCCGTGGGCTGGCGGCGGTTCCAGCGCAACCTCGCCCGCGATAGCGCGGAACTGGCGGCAGGTTCAGGGCAGCACAGCACATCGGCCAACGCCACGGTTGAGCCCGAAGGTGCTTCGGGCGCGGGCAAGGTTGCGTCCGAGGCGCGAGATGCAGCCAAGAGTGAAGATGCCACCAAGAACGGGGGCGCGGCAAAGAGCGAGGGCGGGCGCGTCGTTGAACTGAGGCCGCCCGAGCCGCGCTCGTAGAGCAGTTCAGGTTCAGATTGAATTGCGTCTGGCCGTCGTGACCCTTTTCTATCTCTTGGCTCAAGAGCCTCAATCACGGCTTCGCTGGTGCCACGACCGTTTCCGGCGAGGGCGTCAATCAGGCACCAAGCATATTGCTCACGCTGAACCGCTACGCACTTCAGCTTCAACGCTGGCGCTGCATGAGCCGGTCGCGAAGCGAGCGCAGGGCTTGGTTCTGGGCGGAATCGGCTGTGGTATCCGCGCCAACAACTGCCGGCTCGCGCCTCAGCGTGGAGTTTCCATGTTGCGCCGCTGTCAGCCCCGAGACGTGGGCTTCGCGCCGCAGCGAGGACCGGACAGGTGCGGTCGCGGGTTCGGAATACGGCTGGGACGCGTCGCGGCGAGGCGGAGACCTGAGTGGCGGGGGCTCTGCCGAAACTCCGTTTTTGGATTGTGCATATTGCGCCGGCCCCATATCCCCGTTTGGATCGAAGCTGCTGTCACCCAACAGGGCGTCGGCAATCATGTGGCCTGAGTTCAGGTCGTCCGGCGTGCTGCCTGAACTGCGCCAGCGTTCGACGATCTGCTCCAGGAATCCCTCGTCGCCGACAGATGTCTGCCAGCGCTCGGAGAAGCGCGCGGACGAAGACCGCGGCATCGCGGACTTGGGCAGTTCATCGAACTTGATGCGTACCGGTAGCGAGACGCCGTCACCGAAGGCAATCGCCTCGCGCTGGCCAAGCGCGGAAAGGAACTCGAGCAGGCCGGAGCCCGTGTCAGAGATGGCCGAGGTGACGATCTCCTGGTCGCGGTCGTTCGACATGCGCAGAGCGAACACCGTGTTGCACTGAGACAGGATCGTCGGATCGATTTCCGCCGGCCTCTGCGTGACGATGCAGAGGGAGGCGCCGTACTTGCGGCCTTCCTTGGCGATCTTGGCAATTGCGCGCTTGCACGGCTCAAAACCCGCCGTGGGGTTGGCGGGGACGTAGCGGTGGGCCTCCTCGCAGACGAGGGTGACGGGCACCTTGCCTTCGCCCCACAGCGCGAAGTCGAAGGTCATGCGGCACAGAACCGCCACGACGACGTTGACGATTTCGGTCGGGATGCCGGTCAGTTCAAGGATCGTAATCGGCTTGCCATTGACGGGGACGCGGAAGATGCGTGAAAGCACCTGGGTCATGCCGTCGTAAACGGTGAGCGAGCCGAACATGAACGCATAACGTGCGTCCTGCGTGATCATGTCGATGCGCTGCCTCAGGTTGCGGTAGGGTGCCAGGTCCTTCTTGTTCTCCAGCTTGCCCATGCGCTCGTCGATCATCGCGGTGAGATCGGAGATCCGGTAGGGAACCGGGGTATCGACTGTGTAGCGGCCATGATCAACGATGCCGCGGCGAACGTTGTTGTCTTTCGCGCGGCCGGAGTTGTAGCGCGACTTGGCGATCGGGATCAGTTCCTGCAGGATCTCGATCTCTGATTTGCGCCTGTCGTCTGCGACCAGCACCTCGACGATCTCCTCGAAGGTGAGAAGCCAGAACGGCAGCTGCATATTGCGCGGACTGATGACTTCTGCCCATTCCGGGAAGGCAGTCGAATATTCGTTGTGCGGGTCGAGCAGAACGATATGGGCGGCGGGATGCTCCTGCAGGATGGAGCGCAGGATGAGAGCCGTCGTGCAAGACTTGCCGGTGCCGGTGGTTCCAAGAACGGCGAAGTGCTTGCCAAGAAGGTCGTCTACCCTGATCGTCGCCGGGATCGAGCTGTCCTGGCGGATGCAGCCGACGCGCACTGATCTCGACTTGTCGCCGCAGAATGCGAATTCCAGCTCATCCTTAGAAGCGACACGCACGCGGTCGCCGAGTGCTGGATAGATGGTGACGCCACGGTTGAAGCTGCGCAAGCTGCGATCGGACGACAGCCACAGTTCGCCGACCAGTCCAAGCTCTGCAATCCAGATCTCGTTTTCACCCTCGCGCTGGGCGGGCACGGGCACACTCAGGGCGGACACGATCGCAAGGACCACCGATGAGGTCGTATCGATCGCGAGCAGCGTGCCCATCTCAGGTCGATGCATCGTCTTGCGACCGGATGCATCCATTCTGCCATCCAGCAGGACAATCGCCTTGGCTCCGGTCACCGATACGATGCGGCCGATGGTCAAGTCCGCACTGAAATTACGTTCCTGGGGAATGTGGGCTTGCATGGTTCGTCTTGCTCGCAATCGATTCAGTTATCGCCAACGATCTGCTGACCAAGCACCATCTCCCTGCCGCGCGCGGCAGAAACGAGATGGCGTGAGGGCAACATGACAGAGACTGTCGTTCCTCTACCCTTTGAACTCTTGATATCGAGGCGGCCGCCGTGAATGTCGACAAGAGAGCGCGCGATCGGGAGCCCGAGTCCCGTTCCTTCGCGCCACCTTGTCTTGGACCCATCGACCTGCCCGAAATTCGTCATGGCAATATCGAGCTCATCCTTGCTCATGCCTACGCCTGTATCGCTGATTTCGACGACAAGGCCGCCATCCACTGTTGCGACCGCGTCTACGATCACTTTTCCGCCCTTGGGTGTGAACTTGATCGCGTTGGAAAGGAGATTGGAGAAGATCTGCTTCAGCTTGGCCGGGTCGCCGCGAACCGGCGGTATCGGCTCATGAATCGCGTTCGTGACTTCGACGCCGGCGTCTTCTGCCAGCTTGCGGAACGAGGCGATGCAGTAGGCAAGGATGTCGTCGACATTCGTTTCGCGGGCGTCGATCGTGAACTTGCCGCTCTGGATCTTCGATATGTCGAGGATGTCGTTGATGACCGATAGCAGGTGGCCGGCCGAGTCATGAATGAGTTGTGCGTACTCGACGATGTCAGTTGACGGGATCTGGCGCCTGTCATGTTCGGCGAGGATCTTGGAAAAGCCGATGATGGTATTGAGTGGCGTGCGCAACTCATGGCTCATGTTGGCGATGAACTCGGATTTCACCCGGTTCGCCAACTCTGTTTCGATTCGTGCGCTGTGCTCGGCCATACGCGTGCGATGGCGTAGTACGGCATCGCCAAGTAGTGAGGAATACTCACCAATCAGCGTATTCGCACGGCTCATGCGTATGGATTTGCCAAGCATCGACGTTCGGGTTGCCACTTATCTGCACCGCAATGTAATCGCGCAACGAATAACTTGTGGTTAATACATATGCGCCGTTTTCAGATAACTTTTTGCGACGTGGAGCAGGTTCTAAAAATTGATCCATAAAACTGAAATATTTTCTGAATCTCAGAGAGTTCCAGCGTCCTCTCGCCTGGGGTGATCTGGCGAACGGATGTGCCGGGATTCCTCGATCTGCTTGCCTATGGTCAATAGAGTTACAAATCTGCGACGCGTCGGTCTGTAATCACTCGGCAACTGCGGTTGCGTGCTGCGTTTTATCGGTGCTGGACAGTCGGGCCGAACCGCCCTTCTGTAAGAAGACCATTTCGGGGGGATCGCATGGGGCGAACAGGCGATGGCGGCGGATTGTGGTGCGCCCGACCGACACGGGTGGTGGCTGCATTGTTGGTTCTTGCAGCGACAATTGGCTCGCATCGTGGGTATGCGGAGCCGGCTGTGGGGCAGTTCGAACTCAAGGATCTCGACGCGGAGCCAGGGGAGATCGAATTTCAGTCACAGAATGCGTGGTCGTTCGGTCAGCCGCGGCGGCGTCTTTCCGAGGAGGAACCTGGCGCATTTGTCTATGACGACAACGCGGTCACGCGTCAGCGTCACGCGCTGGAGATAGAGATGTCGCTGACGCATTTCCTGCGCATGCGAGTCGGTATCGAATACGAGAAGGAGCGGTTCGACGAGCCGGCGGCGCCGGGGCTCGCTAATGCCTTCGATGATCTGAAGCTGACGGAAATCGCTGTGGAAGGCGTCGTTATTCTGAAACCTGTTCCGCAAGAGGGGGGCTTCGGTTTCGGCCTGCTCACAGAGTTCGAGCATCCAACCTCGCAAGGAGAACTCAATTCCATTGTGATGGGGTCCATTTTCGGCGCCAAGGCCGGACGGCTCTCGGCTCTCCTCAACGTTCTTTTCATCAAGCATTTCGGCTCTGGCGAGATCGCAGATGATAGACACGAGAGGGACAACAAGTGGGATTTCGGCTATGCCGCGCAGGTCAAATACGATTTCAACGCGGCATGGGCTTTGGCGCTGGAGGGGTACGGCACGTTTGATCGTATTGGTAGCACGGGCCAGCCCGACGAGGGGGCTTTGCTGTTCGGTGATCACGATCAGCATCGTGCAGGACCGGTCGTCTACTACGAGTGGCGGCCTGCGGGCGGCATGGATGGACGTGGCCCACGCCGTATCAGCAAGGCTGCTGATGTAAATGAGGAGACGGGCGGGACACGCAATGATGACGATGGCGAGGGGGCCCTTATGCGGCTGGGGACAGGGGTACTTTTCGGCCTCAATGGCAATACGCCCGATACAACCTTGAAGCTGAGCTTCGAGATGGAGTTTTGACCGCGCAGGACGTTGGGGGCAGGGGCGTAGGATTGATTGAACGAAAAACGGCCGCCTCGATGGCGGCCGTTCCGCGTTTCGGCACGAGGGATTTGCCGTATCAGAATTTGACCTTTACGCCGCCGTAAACCGCGGCCGGCGCACCCGGCACGATAGAGCTCGGGTTCTCGAATTCGACGTAGTGCGGTCCAACGACCGGAGCCTCGTCCGCCTCGAACAAGGTGCCGAACAAGCCATACTTGGCGTCGAAGATATTCTTGGCGAAGGCGTAGAGCTGGATGTTCTCGGTCAGATTATAGCTGGTCGCGAGATCGACGCGGGTATAGCCGCCAAGCTTGTCGAGCAGGTTGGCCTCGTCGCCGAACCGGTATTGTCCGGTCTGGGCGATGAGGTCGGCGCCGACCTTCCAGCGTGGTGTTACCCAGTAATTGAAGCCGGTCTTGAAGCGGTGCTTGGGGATGCCGGGGATGCTGTCGCCGGGCGAGACGATGATGCAGGCATCCTCGTCAACCGCGACGCATTCTTGTGCAAGCGGATGGGCTGGGGAGGAGAACTCGGTCACGTCGAGCTTGTCATAGGTGGCATCGATGTAGGCGTAGCTGGCGTAGAACGAGAACCGCTCGTTTTCATAGGAGAGCTTTGCTTCCACACCCTGGCGAAGCGTGTCGCCGGCATTGAAAAAGTAGCCGCGGCCCGTGGTCGAGGATGAAACATGAAGTATGTCGTCATAATTCGTGGTGTGGAACAGGCCGATACCCCAGTCGAGACGCTGCTTGCCGCTCGGCGATTTCATCTTGCCGCGCACGCCGATCTCGTAGGTCTTGGAAACGACCTGGTTCAATGGCGGATCATCCGTCAGGAAGCTTTCGATAGGGCAGGGGTTTTCAGGGTCGGCGCAGGCCAGCTCCGCCGGTGTCGGCGCGCGGTTCGCTTCCGAATACCCACCGTAGAGTGTGATGCCGGGCATCGCCTCGTAGGTCATGCCGACGGTGGGGTTGAAACGCGAGAACGAGTGCTTGGAGGTGATGTTGGGGAAGTCACCCGTCAAATCCTCCAGATCGACCTTAGCGTGATTGAAGCGTCCGCCAAAGGTGACAGCCCAACGGTCGGTAAGATCGAGCGTGTCAAGGACGTAGACGCCGAAGTAGCGTGTGTCGACGTCCACATTGCGGGGGGCGAAGTCGCCATCGTCTAGGATCTCTCCGGAGCCTTCGACCACGAAGTTGTCGCCAATCGTACCGAGTTCGGAGTGTGTGGTGTAGCCAACTTTGCCCTGATCATAGCTGGTGCCGATCACGAACTGGTTCTTGCGACCGAAGATGCGGCGCTTGTCGACGGCCTGGAGACTGAAGCCGTAGCTTTCCGAATCGGTGTTGATGCGGTCGAGAACGCCAAGCGGCGCCTCGTCGGCCTCGACCTCGGTGTCCTCGTCCTCGTCGCCTTCGAATACGTTGCCGTCGAGAACGCGGGACTTGAAGCGGCGGTAATAGGCGAGGCCCGACACGGTGAGCGTATCGGTTACTTTCACGGAGGCGTTGAACGAGGGCATGACGACGTTGAGGTCGGTGACCTGCGGCGAGGTGAATGTCAGCGACCGGTCGATCGCGAGTAGCTCGACTGGTGCCGCAGCCACAACGCCTGCCGAGGTGTCTCCAACCGTCAAATTGATGTGCGCTTCAACGCGGCTGCCCTTGGCGCCGATGTCGAGGTAGGCGCGCTTGACCTCGGTCGACGAGAAGTCGCGCCAGCCATCCTCATCGATATATTCGCCGGCAAAGTAGGCGCCGATTGACCCGCTCCTGCCGCCGGTTTGCGCCGAGATCTGCTTGCGGCCGTACATGCCGCCCATGACGTCGACTTCCGAGCCCTGGTAGTTGAAGCCGTCCTTCATGACGACGGAAATGGCGCCGCCGATCGCATTGAGGCCGAAGATCGGATTGCCCGACAGGACAGTGATATCGGAGATGGCGTTCTTGGGGATCAGGTCCCAGTTGACCGTATCGCCGAAGACCTCGTTGATACGGACTCCGTTCTGGTAGACGGCGAGGCCTTGGGGGAAGCCGTTGATCGGCCCCGCGCCGAAGCCGCGATAGTCGATTTGAGTCTTGATATCGTTGCCGCTCGCGTCGCCCAAAGTGATGCCGGGAACAGATTTCTGCAGTGCCTCCTGCGGCTCTTTGGTATCGGGCTCGCCGATGGTCTTGGAAGAGACTGTGCTGACAGCGCCCGGCACCTTCTCGATGGCGATTTCCGAACCGGCGATGGGTGAGATGCGGACGACGTCGCCTTGCGTGCGCAACTGGTCGGTCGTTAGTGGTGCGGGCTGTTGGGCCTGGACGACGGGCTGGGTCTGTGGTGGTGGCGCTGCCTGCTGGGCCTGCTTTTTCTTGGCAGACGGCTTCTTCTTGGCCACCTGTGGAGGGGCCGCCGCTGGCGGCTGCTGTTGGATAACTTCGACAGGGGGCAGGGTGACGTCGGCATTGGGATCGGCGGGCGGCATCGCCGGCTGGTCCTGCGGAACAGGCTCGACGGGCTGTTGGCCGGTCGTTGCCGGTGCCGCTGAGGGCGCCGCTGTCTCGGGAGCGGCGGGAGGCTGCTGTGCGGCAGCCGGGATGCTCGAAAGAACGGCGGCGAGGGTTGCCATGCCGGCAAAATTCGATTTCAGGGTCGATTTCTTCATTTTTCTGCCCCCCGATACGTCCATTTTCTTGAAAAAATCTGCGCGGGGTTCCCCCGAACCGGCCGAGCGCTGACATGTATTAATAAAATTTGAATAAGTGGTTCGCGCCGGATCGGTCAACGCGATTGACCCGGATTTCGGTGGTGATACTATATAACAGAACATCAGCGTTGCGCAGGGGCCACGGTTGACGTGGCAGAGGTGGCTTGCGCGCTCACAAACCTCTGATTCGTTTGAAAGTTGCGATGATGATAGACGGCTGCTATGGAGCCCATCGCGGGTGACGACCTTTGGTCCGGCCCAGGTGCTGCCGGACCGGGCCTGAGCTTGCGGCGCTCGTCAAGAGAAATTGCAGGAATGACGGCCGGCGAGCCGGAACGGCCGCAGGCATTGAGAAATGCGCCCGCATGGCCGTTCCACGGCGCAGTTCAAGTGCCCGTGGGATCAGTTAGTAAGGGTAAATCGGGCCCTCTAGAGCATGTTCAGCTGAAGTGTGCAGCGGTTCAGCGTGAAAAACATGCTCAAAACATGCTGGATCGCGTTCATGGTTCCATCAAACATGCACGCTAGCCGGCGCGCAGTTTCGAAATTGGATAAGCCTGGATAGCAAACCGGGCGGTTGAAAGGGAGGAGCACTTGCAGCAGGGCGGTTGCGTGGCGTCCGACGCCAAGAAAGATAAGAAATCGTGTGCGGCGCGGATCGGCTTTGGGCCGGCTGCAACAGGCGTGATGGCGGCGATGGTGCTGGTGTGGGCCGCGGGCGCGGCTCAGGCCCAGGGCAAGCCGGCTGGAGGCGGGCAGACGAATCCCCCCGGCGCGGCTGCAGTGAGTCCGGCAGCCCAGGTCGCAGTGGAGCTCAACAAGCTGGAGACGCAGCAGTCGAGCTGCCGGGCCTATCTGGTCATCGATAACCAGAGCGAGAAATCTTACGACGTTCTGAAGCTCGACCTCGTGCTGTTCCAGACTGATGGCATCATTGGCCGGCGCTTTGCGCTCGATCTGGCGCCGATCAAGGGAAAGAAACGCTCTGTCAAGCTGTTTGACCTCGACGGCGTCAAGTGCGAGACGATCGGCAGCTTTCTCATCAACGACATTATGGAATGCAAGTCCGGTGGGGCCGACGAGAGCGCATGCCTGGACAGGCTCGCCTTGTCGACCCGCTCCAATGTTCAACTCTCTAAATAGGGACTCTTGCCGTGGGCGAGACCGTTGCCGTCGGGGCGGCGCATGATCTGTCGCTGACCTCGCTGATCCTCAATGCCGACATTGTCGTGCAGGGCGTGATGGTGCTGCTGGCATTGGCATCGATCATCTGCTGGGCGCTCATCTTCGAAAAGATGATCCGGCTTCTGGGACTGAAGAGCCAGGTGCGCATGCTTGAGCAGGCGGCACATGGTGCGGCGCTGCCGTCGCCTTCGGGCAACGGCTATGCCAGCGCGATCGTCGCTGCGGGCGAGTTCGAGCGTCAGGTCGGCCCGGACATGAGCGAAGGTCCCAACGACGTCCGCCTCAGGGTGGAGCGGGCGATGCGGGGCGCTGTACGCGGCGAGCTGAAGCGCATCGAGACAGGGCTGCCATTTCTTGCAACGGTCGGCTCGGCGGCGCCTTTCATCGGCCTGTTCGGGACCGTATGGGGCATCATGCATTCATTCACGGCCATCGCACAGGCGAAGGACACGAGCCTTGCCGTCGTGGCGCCGGGCATCGCGGAAGCCTTGTTCGCCACCGCGATCGGCCTGGCGGCGGCGATCCCGGCGGTGATCGCCTACAACCAGATCTCGGTGGCGCTGGGTCGCGCGGCGGAACGGACCAATGCCGCCGTGCATCGCATTGCGCCGCGCTTTTCGAATGGGCGCGGGGCGTCCGCGGTAAACGCGTAAGGAGCCTCGGCCATGGGCATGCAGCTTGGCGGGCACATCCCCGACGAACATGAAGAGAGCGGCTATCGGCCGATGGCGGAGATCAACATCACGCCGTTCGTGGACGTGATGCTCGTGCTTCTCATCATCTTCATGGTCGCTGCGCCGTTGCTCATCCAGGGCGTGCCAGTCGATCTGCCGAGCACAACGGCGGGCAAACTCTCACAGACCAAGAAGCCGATGGTGGTGACGCTCAACGCCCAGGGCCAGCTCTATATTCGTGACGAGGAGGTTGCGCGTGCCAGCTTGGTTTCGCGGCTGGCGCAGATTCGCACCAGTGAGGGCGATACCGTCGTCTATGTCCGGGCTGACCGGACGGTGGCTTACGGTGATGTCATGGAAATCCTGGGGCGTGTGGGTGAGTCCGGCTATGCGCGCGTTTCTCTTTTGTCGAAGCCGTCACCGCACGCCGCCGCCGCTGCCGCCGCACGTACAGCCGGGCCAGTAAAGCAATCGGAGCCGGCGACGGTCGGGAACTGAACCGAATGAACGCTCTTCGCGTGTCGAGCTTGCTTGTCTCCGCAGTGCTTCACGGTTCGCTGCTGGTAGCCTACGTTGATTTCGCGAGTGGCGGCCGCTCACTCGAGCAAGGCACGGGCGATGACCTGTTGCGGATCGAGCAGGGCATCGCTCTGGAAGGTCTGACGCGGCTCGGCGAGGCGCCCGAGTCGATTGAGGCGCGCGAAGTCGTCGAGCAACAGGCGAGCGTCGCTCAGCCGGAACTGGAGGAGATCAAGGCTGCGGAGGTGAAACCCGAGGAGCCGCCTCTGACGGAGGAAATCACGCCGGAGAACCCGCCTGAGGTCAAGGACATCATCACCTCGCCGCTCGGACCCGCGCAGGAGATCAAGACGCCACCCCCGCCGCCCGAAGTTCAGCGTCCGCAGCCGAAACAGGTGGCGACCGAGGAGCAGATCGAGCAGGTGGCGGTGTTGGAGCAGAAAGCATCGTCGCAGTCCCAGGAGGGGGGTGATGCAACGCTCTACCGCGCCTACCTTGGCTCGATCCGCACGCATATTGAGAAGTTCAAGGTAAAGCCGAAGGCGCGTGAAAAGGGCACGGTGGTGGTTCGCTTCACGGTCGATCGCGAGGGCAAGGTCACCGATCGAATCGTTGCCACCAGCTCCGGGTCGGCACAACTCGATGCGGCAGCGCTGGCAGCCGTCGAGAAGGCAGCACCCTTCCCCAAATTTCCCAAGGAGATCGGCCAAGAGCAGATCGTGCTGTCGCTGCCGTTCCGTTTCGTTTTACGGTAATGATACGCGTGGGCCGTTAATGGCCCTGCTGGCGTGATCTTGGCGCGTACAACCGTACAGTTGATAGCGCGCCCTTTCCGATCAGAGCCAGCGCGGCAGGAAGCGGGCGTTGATGATGTTCGTAGGCCGAGATCTTGCGCTGGTCTGTGCTTCCTCTGCTTCCTTCATGGCCAGTGCCAATGCGTCGCGCAGCTTCTCAAGGCCCGGGGTGTGCGTCACGCTGTCATGCATATAGTGAAGGGTTTCTTGCAGGGTCGACAGGTCGATCTGCGGCGGCCAGGGGTTCGATCTGGGAATGCGGTACACGGGCGATAACCTCCGGAACGCGAACTCGTAAACAGACGATTAACGAAACGTCTCGAATTTCATTTTTTTCATCGCAAGAACGGGGCCAGCGCGCAAGCAGGCAATTGCGCATGCTTATGTGCCATTATGAGACACGGGCTTGATGTTTCATCACCAAGTCGTTGGCACGTTCATTCATCTTTTTCAGAGAGGATCGAGCATCACTTCGCCGCCGGTGGAAGCGCCGGCGCGATCAGCTATGCCAGCGCCGCAACCCGCGCAGGAGTGAAAGCGTGCCCGAATCGCCCAGCGTTCTCATCATCGTCGAAAACCTGACCATGCCGCTCGATAGGCGAGTCTGGCAGGAGGCGCGCACGCTGCGTGACAGTGGCTATACGGTTTGCGTCGTATGTCCCGTGGGGGGCAAATACACTGCGCCCTACGAAGTGCTCGAAGGCATCCATGTGTTCCGTCATCCGCTACCCTACGAGGCGGACGGCCCGCTTGGATATCTCGTTGAATATTCGTGGGCGCTCGCTTGGGAGTTCGCGCTTTCGGTTAAGGCCTATTACAAGGTCGGCTTCGACGTCGTGCAGGCGTGCAACCCGCCCGATCTGCTGTTCCTCATCGCGGGCTTCTGGAAGTACCTGTTCGGCAAGCGATTCATTTTCGACCATCACGACATCAACCCGGAACTTTACGAAGCGAAGTTCAATCGGCGCGGCTTCTTCCACTCTGTGCTCACCAGACTCGAGCGCTGGACGTTCCGCACCGCAGATGTGTCGATCGCGACCAACGAGACCTTCAAGGACATCGCGGTCATGCGCGGTGGCATGGACCCCGGCCGGGTCTTCATCGTTCGCTCGATACCCGATGTCAGCCGTTTCAAGCGGGTCGAGCCCGATGCGACGTTGCGCAATCGCCGCAAGCACGTGGTTGGCTACGTCGGCATCATGGGCGCGCAGGACGGCGTCGATCTGCTGATCGAAGCGATGGACGAGATGGTCAATGCTCAGGGGCGCGACGATGTCGGCTGCATTATCGTCGGTTCGGGCACCGAACTTGCCAATCTGCAGCGCATGGCGGGTGAGCGAGGGCTTGGCGGCCACGTCACGTTCACGGGGTTCCTGTCGGGGGCGCCACTTCTGTCAGCGCTTTCGAGCTTCGATATCGGTGTCATTCCTGATCCCAAGAACACCTACAACGACAAGATCTCGATGAATAAGGCGTTCGAGTACATGACGCTCGGCATTCCATTCGTGCAGTTTGACCTGATGGAGGGGCGCAAGATCGCAGGCGATGCGGCGCTCTATGCATCGGACAATTCCTCGACTGATCTTGCCCGGCAGATCGGTCGCCTGATCGATGAGCCGGAGTTGCGTGCGCATCTGGCTACAGAGGGCAAGGCGCGCGCTGCGACGCTGCTGGACTGGGAGGCAGAAGCCAAGCGCCTGCTGGCCGCTTACGAGATGGTTCTGGAACCTCGTGCCGAGGGCGCTCACGGCGGTCATGCGGCGGGCCTGCCGGTGTCGAGCCGCTGAGTGAAAAAATCGGGCAGGGCAGCCTGCCCGCGCAGCTTTCAACATTTCTCCTGGTGCGCGAGTATCGCCACCGCCCGTGGGCCGGGACGTATGTAACAATCGATTGCTGGCGTATGTCGCTTCTTCGGGGAGAGCATTTGCGGTCGTTCGCGGTGGGCGGGCGTCAGCGCGCCTGTGTTGTGCGCATGGCCAGCAGTTGCCGTTTGCCGTCTGGCATCGTCAGGGCAGCCAGGACAATCACGACGAGAGATACGGCAGCGAGTACCAGCGTCGCGCGCAACAGCGTGACCGAATCGCCGGCGGCAACATTGACTGCGAGTGCTAAGCCCCCGGCGGGTACCATGAGCAGGCTGCGTGCTGAGAGGGCAGCGCCGAGGTGAAGGGGTGTGGTCTGCATTTGCAGTTTGACGAAGCGGTCCAGTCGCCACGTGACATATGTGAGCGATGCCAGCTCGGCTGCGGCGCCGGCTGCTGCGGCGCCTTCCAGTCCCCATCCGAGTGAAAGCGCCGCCCAGGCCAGAAGCAGTCCGGTGGCGCGGATCATTCCGGCGGTGAAGAAGGGTCGGGTCACGCCCTTGGCAAGAAGCGCCGCGCCGGGTACGGCCTGCAGCATGCGCATCGACCACATGAGAGCAAGCCAGCCGACGAGCGGACCAAGGCCAGCGTAATTGGCGCCGAAGGCAACGGGAAGCAGCGTACCTCCAGCGATGACGAAGGCTGCAAGATAGAGCGCGGCCGCGAGCGCCGTTGCTTCGGCCATCATGCGGAATCTCTCGGCAAAGCGGTCCGCATGGTCCTGCTCGGAGGCGAGCAGAGGCAGCATCAACGCGTTGGCGACCTTGGCAGCGATCAGACCAGGAACCATGGTGATCATGAAGGCAGCGGTATAGGCTGCCAGGCTCTCGATTCCGCCAAGGTGGCCGATGATCATCCGATCGCCCTGGTAGACGGCGATGAGCGGGAATGCGCTCGCCCATATGGGCCAGCCGAAGGCGACGAGCCGGCGCAGGTGTTTCATGTCGAAGGCGAGCGCATAGCGGCGGCGCGCCATGACGTGGGAGACGGCAATTGCGACGATTGCCTGCAATAGAGCGAGCCAAAGCACGGCGCTGTAGTCGCCGAACAGCATCAGCATGGGCAGCGTCAACGCCAGTCCGAGCGCTTGCGGCAAGACTTCGATCATCACTTGTGGCCGGTTATCGAGACCGCGCTGGGCAAGACGGGAATCAAGGCTCACGAAACCTTTGGCGAAGGGCACGATAGCGGCCGCGGCGAATGCCCAGGCGGCCTCAGGGATTCCGAAGAAGGCGGCCACAGGCATCGCCAATGCGACAAGGAGCAGGGCGGTTACGATGCCGCGTGCGACGAGTGTCGTCTGCGCAGTGGCGACGAGGCGTGCATCATCGCCGTCCTTGGCCTGCACGATCAGGCGATCGGCGCCGAGGTCGGTCAGCGTATCGATGAGCTGCAGCAAGAGGAGGATGGCGGCCGCAATGCCGAAGTCACCTTTCGACAGCCAATGTGCGACAATGGCGTTGCGGGCGAACGAGAAGCCCTGCGCCAGTGCATAGCCCGACAGCAGCATCGCGCCCTGGCGAGCGACTCGCTTTCCGATGGGTGCCGGTGCAGAAGCGGTCATGGATCAACCGGCCTTCCTGTCGGTGCGCCCGCCGGTCCAGCCCGCAGCACCTGGCAGGCGACGAGAGATCTTGCGGAATGGGGACGTGGCGATGCGGCCAGCCAACCGCCCCAGCGGATTGCCGGCGAGCTGGATCAGAGCGCAGGTTGTCTGCATCCAGCGCGGGGCAAAAGCATTCGACCATTTGGTGCGGAAGGCGTCTTGCGACGCGGTAAAGCTTTCGTCCTTCTTGCCGGCCGACAGGTGAGCAAGGTGGAAATCGATGACATAGGCGTTCCAGCCCGCTGTGGCAGCGTTGAGGCAAATATCCGCGCCATAGAAATGGAAGCCCGACAGGTTGTTGGAAAAGCCGATGCGTGCCTCGCGTCGGACGACGATAAAGTTCTCGTCGAGGCTCATGACGTGACTTGGGAACGTGCCGACCTTCTGGTTGGCGCCGTGCGGATCGGTAATGCGGACGGCAAGCTGACCGGCACCAACACCTCCTGCATTTCCGGCAAGAGCCCAAGCGGCGTCGTGTTCGTCAAGCTCGGCAAGACGGGCATCGAGATCGGTGCGCATATCGGTCAGCAGGCGAACGTCCTGATGACATAGGATGACATGGCGGCCGCGCGCTTCGTTGAGCAGGGCGTTCAGACCACTGTAGGCACAGATCTGTTCGCCCTTGCTATTGTCGATGTACATGTATTCGCAGTCGGAGAAATTGAAGCCGCCTGCACGGAAGGAGCAGTGCATGGCTTCTAGCTGTGCGTGGTCGTTGATGATCGAGGCGATCGTATAGCGTGGCTCGCCGTGTCGTTCGATGGTGTCGTCGGACCGAATGATGCGGCGTCGAATGGCGGAAGATGTCAGGCGGTGGTGAAGCATAGCTTGTCCTGGTCGGTGCCGGATATCACTGGATGGTTGGTTTCACCGAAGGGGGCGGGTTTACCAAGGTGACACCGCCTGCTGCCGGCGCCCTGTCGAGATCGATGCGATAACCGTTCTGCCATTCGTCGCGCCGGCGCCACACGTCACTCCATTCCGAGGCGGCCTGGTTTAATCGGTCGGAGCGGCGAACACGACTGGCCATGCCTAGCGCAATGCGGCGAGTGAGCGGCCACAAGCGCATGAGCTGGCGCGCGAGTGCGCGCTGCCAAGCCGGAAGGTGGCGGTCGATCAACGTTATCTTGGCGGCCAGCAGCTTGATCATCTTCGCCGCGCGTGTGCGCTCCGAGGCGCCGCCCAGATGGACGATCGTAGCGCGGGGCGTGACGATCGGGCGCCCGCCGAGGTGACGGGCGCGCAGACACAGATCGGCCTCCTCGCCATACATGTAGAAAACAGGGTCGAAACCGCCGAGTTCGCTCCACAGCGACTTCGAGATCATGAAGAAGCAGCCGGAGACGATGTCGACCTCGCGATCGCTGTCGCGAGCCCACCCACCGATCGCTTCAGCATTGAAGAGGGGTGAATTGGGAAAGATCGCCGCCAAACCACTGGTCCGGCAAAACGTGCTCCAAACCGAAATGCGCCGCCAGCACGAGGATGGGTTGAGCGCACCGTCGGCGAACAGCGTGCGCCCGCCCCAGATTTGCGCGCTGGGGTTTTGTCGTGCGAATTCCAGCAGGTGGTCGATTGCATGGTCGAGGACTACGGTATCGGGGTTGAGCAGGAGGAGCATATCGGCCTGGGCGTATTGCGCGGCGAGATTGTTGGCGCGGCCAAAGCCGATGTTTTCCTTAAGCGCAATCAGGCGCGGTGCCGCGGGATGGGTGGCAATTTCGTCCTGCGATCCATCGGTTGATCGATTGTCGACGACGATGATCTCGTGAGGTGTGCTGGTCTCGCGCACGACGGCGTCGATCGCAGCAAGGGTCAGCTCGCGCGTGTTGTACGACACGATCAGGATCGAGATTTCAGGGTGCCGTGCGAGGTCCATCTTCGGCTCATGCCCCAGTCGTTTCAAGGAGCCGCGCCATGGTACGCGTGCCTTGCTAATTGCTGGACGCTAGCAAGTCAGGGCTAATCCGGCGTTAAGGCTGTTGCGGCAATACACACATGGCGAGCACGATTTGACGACATGCGGATGACATGGGGCACGAACGCAACAAAAGATTAATCGCTGATGAAGAGAATGGGTGCGGGATCAGCCCGAACCGGGGGCAGTGGTGTTGGAGATGACCGACGGTCGCGATTTTTCGAATGCGGCGCTGCCCGAGGGCGTATGCGATGTTGCATTCGACGGGATCATCTGCATTGGCGGTGAGGACTGGTGGTATCACAACCGCGGCCATTTCGATTTCCAGATCATGCGGCGGCTGGCGAAGCGCTGGCCAGTGCTGTTCGTAAATTCGCTGGGCGTGCGGGTGCCGAGCTTCAAGGACAACAGGCTATTCGCGGCGCGCATTGGGCGTAAGCTGAAGAGCCTTGCACGAGGTCTGGTCGAGGTAGAGCCTGGCTTCTGGGTCTTCTCGCCGTTTGCCGTTCCGGGTGAGGCAGGTCAACGCCTTTCGAGCTGGGCGCTGGCTCCGCAAATTCGACTGGCTAAAACGCGGGCTCGGATCAGACGCCCGCTGTTGTGGGTGCACTGCCCGGCGGGTGCCGTGTTGACCGAGAGCCTCGATGCCGTGCATGTGGTGATGCAACGCACGGACCGATTCGAGACGTTCCCGGAGGCCGATCCGTCAGTCGTTGCACGCCAGATCGCACACCTCAAGCAGCGTGCGGATCTCGTTGTCTATGCATCTCCGCACCTGATGCAGGAGGAGGCCGGGTCGGTCAAACGGCAGGTTCTGATCACGCATGGTGTCGATGTAGATCGCTTCGCCGCGGCGGGAAAGGGCTGTGGCGTGGTGCCATCGGACGTCGCGGATATTTCTGGTCCTCGGGTCGGGTTCATCGGCGGCATCGATGCTCACACGTTCGATCCAGAGTTGTTCCTCGCGGTGGCGCGACGGCTTCCCGACGTCAATTTCGTCATGATCGGCGGGTGCTCGCTGGAGCAGGACTGGTGTACGCTTGGCAACGTGCACCTGCTGGGACGCAAGCCCTATGATGAGGTTGCCGACTACATGGCCTCCTGCAACTGTCTGATCATGCCTTGGAATGGCAGCGATTGGATCAAGGCCTGCAACCCGATCAAGCTCAAGGAGTATCTGGCGGTCGGGCGACCTGTCGTGACGACGGATTTCGATGCGCTCAATGGTTGGCGCGATCTCGTTGCAGTGGCAAAGGGACCTGACGCTTTTGTCCAGGCCATTCGGCGTGCGCTCGATACGCCTTATGACGCGTGTGCGGCCCGTGAGCGCGTGTCATGTGAAACGTGGGACGGCAAAGCGGATCTGCTGGCGCGTGCGCTTGCCGGTCTCTCCGGGCGGAACGGCCAAGCCGATGCGGAATCGGCAAGCCTCGCGTTGGTCTGCGCGGCCTGAGCAGCGCAGGCATGTTATCCGGCGGTTTACAGCCGGCCGCGATCGTTTGGCATTGGATCGTTTCCAGGCAGGCGCAATCAGTGCGCCAGGCCGTACGGACGGCCACGTAAGGCCTGCGCCAAGCCGGGATGGCCATAAGGACGTCCATAGACCGGCTCGGGCCAACCCGATCGCTTAGCATCCGTAGCCCGGTCGGGTGCGCGCGCCTTGCCCGCAAAGCTGGCGAGGGCAGCCCGCGTCGGGTCGGCGATCCACGCACCCAGTCCGATGAAGAAGAAGAAATACGCGTGCAGAACGTTCCAGTAATGGACCGTGACGCCGACCAGCGACAACGCTATCAGCGACATCATCCAACCTATGGCTATCTTGTGCGCCTGCCCGTCGGTATGCCGGTGGCGACGTTTCATGACGTCGCGGCCAAGCAGGATGATTGCCAGCGCGAGAAGCAGAAATGCTGGAATGCCCTGACGCATCGTCGTCACCAGCCAATAGGCATCGATCGTATCGGAGATCATCCACCACGGGCGCTCCCAGTCGTCCAGACCGATGCCCGTCCACGGACTGGCCCAAACGTTGAGCATGCCGTTCTCCCAGATCTGCATGCGGTAGAAGCCAGTCCACGGATCGAGTGTCATGCCTGTGGCGATAAAGGCGATGGGCGAGCGGCTGGAGAGCAGCGACATGCCGATGTATATGCCGGCGAGCGCGGCCAGTGACAGGCTCACGCGGCTCTTGATGGTGCGCGTCACGCGATCCCAGACCAGCATGCCGCCCTGCAGTGCGAGGCAGAGCATCGGTGCGGATGACAGGCCGAGAAATGTGGCGATCGCCATGATGGCCGCGTTGATCCGACGCTTTGCAGTGCGCCGCTCGGCAAACCAGAACAGCGCGAACAGCGCGGCGCAGAACGTGCCGTAGTGGATCGGGTGATCGAAGGTGCCATAGGCGCGGGTGAGACCAAGCCGCGTCTCCACACCGGTCGGGTGGTAATACCCGGTGATCTTGTACAGGAAGTCGTGGGTATAAATCTGCCCCAGCAGCGTCTCGGGCAGGGCGAAGAGTGCGGCGGCAAGAACGGACAAGATAAAAGCGCGCATCGATGCGCGCAGTTGCTCGGTAGTGCGTACGAAGGCGCGTGCGACGAAGTAACCGCCGAGTGCCTCGAGAGCGAGCGAGCCGCCGTAGACGAAACCCTCAGCGCCCGCGTGATGGTAGTAAACTGCGACAGTCCAGACGCCGTACAGCATGAACAGAATGTCGAATGAACGAACGTGCTGATCGCGTGACGCGATGAGCTTGGCAAGCGCGAAAGGCAACAGGATGAGCAGCGCCAGACGGTGCGGCGGCAAGCGCAGCCCGGCGATATAGAGCGACAATTCCGTCGGGCACAGAAAGCTCAAGAGAATGAGCGCGACGGGTATCGGCACCTTGGACGTTGCTCGTGTCATGGCTCAGCGGTTCCGGCTGCCTTTCCATTTTCTGGAGATTCGGGATGACCGGGAGGGTGTGCCGCCCCGGTCTGACCCTCGCCTCCCCCGGACATCGGTGAATGCCGGGAAACGTTTGTGTCAGTGGGCGTTCTTGCCCGTCAGAACGACGATGATCGTCCCGGCGATGATCTTGATGTCGAGCCACAACGACCAAGCGCGGACGTAAGCAATGTCCTGCTCGATGCGGTTCTTAATGCGGTCCGGCGTGTTTGTCTCGCCACGGAAACCCTTCACCTGTGCGAGCCCAGTGATTCCTGGCTTGACCTGGTGGCGGTTGGCGTACTCATCGAGCATCGAGCTGAACTGCTCGTCATGAACGAGCGCGTGCGGGCGCGGACCGACGATGGACATTTCGCCCTTGAGTACGTTCCACAGCTGCGGCAATTCGTCGATGCTGGTGCGGCGGAGCAAGCGGCCCACCCGGGTGAGTCGATCATCGCCGACGGTAACCTGGCGGACCTGGTCGTCGTTATCGGTGACGGTGAGGGTGCGCAGCTTCAAGACATCGATGACCTGACGATTGAGACCGCGGCGGCGCTGGCGATAGATGACCGGACCTTTGCTCTCGAGCTTGATGGCGATCATCGCAATGACAAGGATCGGCAACGTGATGAGGAGTCCCGTGCCGGCGACGACGATATCCTCGGCACGCTTGACCAGCGGCGCCCAATCGGCGAGCGGCTTGTCCTTCACGTCGATAAGTCCGACTTCGCCGATCTGCGACACGCGCAGCGCTTTGTTCGAAGGGATCAGGTCCGAAGAAATATGCGTGACGACGTGCACATTGCAGGGCGCCTGTTCGAGCTTGCGCACGATTGCCGAGATGCGGCCTTCGGCGGACTGTGGCAGCGCAATGATGATGTCGTCAACGTTGCCGGCGTAGGCCTCAGCCAGAAGCTTGTCGAGTTTGCCGGCGACTTCCAGGCCCTCCGGGTTGATGCGATCATCGTCGATACGGTCGTCGTAGACGCCAACGAAGGTAACGTCCGATTCACTTGCCTTGAGATGGTCGTGGACGCGTCGGGAAACAGTACCGGCACCGAAGACGGCAACCGATCTGCGGAAGCGCCCGGCGGCCGATATGCTCGCAAGGACCGCATGGGCGATGCCGCGGTTGCTCAAAATCATGGTGAAACTGGCCGACACCCAGGAGACGAAACAGACGGTGATGTGCCAATGAATTGGCAGAACGGGCAGTACTAAGCCGATGACGGCTGCAGCGCCAATGGCTACGCCTCCCAACAAATGCCACGGGTTGTTCGGCAGGTCGTGCATCCTATCGATGTCGTACATGCCGGCGTTGCGTAACCAGAGATGGGAGATGAAGCCGCCGATAATTCCCGATTGGGCGACGATCGCCCAATTGATCGGCACCCCGCCGAAATAGTCGTAGATGAATGCAGGTAGCAGCGCACCCAGTGCGACGGCCACGATGTCGCCCAAGGCAACGATGTCCATTGCAACCGTTCGTGATGAGCGACGCGGGTGGGTCATCGACGGCATGGATGAGGCGCCGGCGATTGATGCAGCCGGTTCGTGCGTCTTGGCTGCGGTTGCGGATGTGTCCATGCTTTTCTGCCTTGGCCGTACGCGGCACTGATGCGGAAGCTCTGTTTTGATCTGCTCGGTTGGGGAGGGATGAGGCCGGATCGCCTTTGGGACGTTTGTATCGAGGGGCGCTTATGCCGCCTCTCTTCGGGGCGGCGCCTGCGATGGCCAGGCGCGTCGCAGTTCCGGGAATCCGCCGTGCTGGTCGGCCAGGATGTCGTCATCGACCTGATTTACAACCACACCGACGAGCTTGCTCTGGTTGAAGCCCAGGCTCGAGAGGGCGCGGCGGGCGAGCTGCTTTGGTGTGCGGCGCCAGGACATGACAAAGACGATCTGATCGGCGTGGTCGGCAAGAACCCGGCCATCGATCACCGGCAGCAGCGGTGGAGCATCGACCACGACTAGGTCGAACTGCGTCTTGAGGCGTTGCAGCGTGTGCGCGGTAGCGCGCGATGACAGTATCTCTGCCGCGGCCAGGGTCGTCGGAGCGGGACCGATCGCAGGCAGGAAGTTCAAGCCCGTCGATGCATCGCGGAGAATCAGGGTCTCGGGTGCAAACCCGTTTGCGATCGCATCGGCAAGGCCATGACGGCGGGTGGGAGTCAATTCGCGCGTCAGGTTCGCGCGGCGCAGATCGCCATCAAGCAGCAGAACGCGAGCGCCGGTGAGGGCGTAATGGAGTGCAAGGTTCGATGCGACTACGCTGCCGCCTTCTCCCGGCAGTGCGGTCGCAACCTGGACGATGCGCGGGCCATCGTAGGCGCGCCGGACATCGACCTCGCGACGCAGTGCGCGAATTGCTTCAGCGAATGTTCCCGTGGGCTCGGCCACCATGATGCGCATTTCCTGCAGCGCGGCCTTGGGCCGATCATCGTGTGCAGCGGTCGGCAGAGAGGCTAAGTGCGCAAGCTCGAAGACGCGCTCGACGTCCTCGGGGCGGCCAATGCCAAAGGTAAGGAACTCGAGGAACACGGCGACCATCAGGCCGAATGCGCCGCCGCCAAGAGTTGCGAGGATCACAAGCTGCTTGCGCTTGGGCGCGGCCGGGAACAACGGAGCGTCGGCCTGTTCGACGATGCGGGCGTCGGGCAGTTGCAGGCTCTGTGTTTCAACCGTCTGCTTGTAGCGGGTGAGCAGCGCCTCATAGAGCGCCCTCGTCGTGTCGGCTTCGCGCTGCAATTCCTTGAGCCTGACGCCGGCGGTTTTGGAAAGCGTATCGTCGCCCTTCAACGCCTTGAGGCTTTCGTTGAGCTCGCGTTCACGCCGCTCGGCGACCTGCAACTCGTTGCGCAGATTCGAAACCAGCCGTCTGATTTCGGTGTCGAGTTGGGCGCGGGCGTCGGCCACTTCGGCCTGAACCTTTTGCATCTCGGGATGACGCGCCCCGTAGCGTGTTGCCAGCTCCGCCTGGCGTCCGGTGGCTTTCGCAAGCTGTTCCTTGAGGAGGCGGATCGTATGGCTCTGCAAGACGTCAGCGATATCACCGAAGTCGCTGCCGCTATTGGCAAGACGCTGGGCGAGATCGAACTTGGCGCGAGCCTCGGCCGTGGTGTTGCGGGCCATGACGGTCTGCTCCATCAATCGCGCAAGCTGCTTTTCGCCGAGAATCTGACCCTCGGAATCGAAGATGTCATTATCGGCCTTGAACTGGGCAACGCGACCTTCAGCTTCTGTAACGTCGGCACGCAGGCTCGTAAGCTTCTCTTCGAGCAGCTTGGCGGCGTGGTCGTTGACCTCATGCTTCTGCCGGAGCTGTTCGGCCAGGTAGACTTCCGCAATCGTGTTGGCGATCCTGGCAGCTTTCACGGCTGTCTCCGCGGAAAAGCGGATGTCGATCAGCAGAGTCTTGCGGATGCGTGTGACCCTCAGCCGCTCGGCGAACGCGACGGCGACTTCGTCGGGCGCCGGGCGTGTCTGGCCGGGCTGGTCGGGGCCGAGCATGCCGGTTAGCGGGTCGACATTGACGGTTGGCCCGAGGGCGGATGGCGGTGGTGTGGGATGCGGCAATTCGGGTTCGCGCAGACCCAGCTTGGTCAAGGTTTGTGCCAAAAGCGGGGGGCGGGAAAACTCGGGATCCTCGCGCAGTTTGAGGATGTCGATGACTTTGAGCGCAATGAGGCGCGACGCGATAATCTCGACCTCGCTGTCGACGGTCGGAGCATCGGCCTTCAGCTCGGAAAGCACGCCTTCGAGATTGGAAATCGATTTTTTGCGCGGGTCGATCTGTACTACAGCTGATGCATCGTAGCGGTTGGGCAGCGAGAGCGCGAAGAGCGACGCCAGCACAGCTGCAACGATGGGCATCACGATGACGATCCTGAGGCGCCTCAGGACGGCGGAAAGGATGCGATCGACGCTGAAGGCGCCGCCACCACTTTCCTGATTATTGGGATGGGTATCGCTCATGCCGCCTCAGAACCTCAACTTTGCGCCAACGGTGACGCGGTTGCGGGACATGTCGAACGCAGTTTCAGTCGACTCGCGCACGCTGTGTTCGTAGCCGAGGCTCAGTAGCCAAGCCTTGTTCATGTGATAGTCGAGGCCGATGCGGCCGGTGATCGTCTGGTCGCGGCGTGCAACGCCGACGAACTCCGCGTCGGCATATTCCAACCCGAAATTCATCACGACGTTGTGCCAGATCTCATATTCGAGGCGGCCGAGCAGGCGGGTTTCGATGCGCCCGGCATCCTGCACTGCATCGGCAGCGATGATCTGGCGCGTCGCTATGCCTGTGAACGTCAGGTATTCGGTCGGCAGCCACTGAACCTGGGCCTCGAGAATACCGGTCGAGACGTCCTCGATGGTGTCCTGCTCGAAATCGCGGAAGCCGTAGCCGGCGAGAAGGCGCCAGCGCAGAAGGGGCGAGGTTTCGAAGGCGAGCCCGGCCATGGCTTCGTAGCCGTAGGCGTCGCGGTCATAAAGGTCGTTGCCGCGGTTGAGGTCACGCAAGGCGCGGATCTTGCCGACGAATTCGAAGCCGGGCGAGAACCGGTAACCGAAGCGCAATGCGGTCGAGAACTGGTTGGTGTTGCGGTAGTCCTGGTCGAGGCTGTCGCCATTGAGCGCGCGTACGTCCGCATAGTCCCACCGCTCGAATGTCGCCATCAGCGTGCCGTAGAGGCGGCCGACATCGCGCGTGATGCCGACGCTCGCACGGTTGTGGTAGACCGGAATTGGTTCGCTGGCAGTAAGCGGCGTAGAGATCTCGCCACGCTCCTCATGCTCCAGCGCAGAAAGGATGCTGGCCGAAAGGGTATGAGCGTGATCGAAATGCAGTGCGCCATCGAGCTTGGCACGGACGTTGGCGTAGTCCTGGCTGGTGTTCTCCAGATAGTTGACGATCTTGCCGTCAAGCGACATGTCGAGAACGTGGCGCGGTAGCCGTGACTGGAACTTTATGCCGGGCGTGATCTCGCTGCGCCAATCAGATTCCTTGTCGAGATCGGAACGGTAGATGTTGTCGTCGAACACGACGGTCGCCCCCACCGAGGGAAAGATCGTATAGTTCCCGGCGCGCAGGCCATCGGGCTTGGCATAGATGCGGTCGCGATCGCTGACGCGCTCGGCGCCGTAAGTCTTGATGTTGTCGTAGTCTTTGAGACGCTCGCGGCTGGCGATGGTCTCGGTGATAAGGCCATCGGTTCCATCGATATCCAATGCGAGCGCGGCACTGGCGTGCAGGACGTAGAACGCACACGCAGTCGCAATGCCGACGATGACGCCGCGGCGGCGTCTCGGGATCGCTGGCTTCATGTGCATTCGCGTTGTCATTATGCGGGTTTCGTATTTTGAACCGGGCTGGCCGCTACTATCTTTGTGGTTTGTCGCTGCGTCAGAAGAAGCGCTCCAGGATGCGGATGTTGTCGCCGGGCAAGATTGCGAATGTGCCATTCATCGGCACCTGCATTTCGCCTGCTCCTTCCCGGAAGACAGCGACGTAGCTCTGATTGGCGCGGTAGGTGTAGCCTCCTGCGAGCGCAATGGCGTCGCGCAGACGCAGGCCGGACTTAAAGGCAAATTCGCCGCCGCTCTTGACCTCGCCGTGAACGTAGATCGGTCGGTAATTGAGGACGTCGACAGTGACGCGCGGATTTTTCAGGTATCCATCGGCGAGCTTTCGGCGGACCGCTTCACGAAAATCGGCAATGGGCCGATTGGCTGCGGGCACTTCACCGATGAGGGGAATCGAGACCTGGCCAAGGGCGTTGACTTCGAACTGACCGGACAGGTTTTCTTCGCCGAAGACGACGATCTTGAGCTTGTCGCCGACGCCAAGGCGATATGTGCGCTGGATGTCGGGGCTGGCGGTCGCGTAGCTTGGTGCGGGAATTTCAGGGCTGTTTGCGCATGCGGACGCCAGAAGCCCGGTCGCGGCGACGAGGACGCAGGCAAGCGCGACCTTCGATTTTCTGATGCACTCAACCATGACTACCTGCGAACGCAACTGAACAAAAAACAGATCGAAAACGACTCCGACCAAAATCGTATAGCTCGCAATAGGCTAAATTTCGGTTTAACTAGAACTCGCCATTTTTATTTAATGACGGTTTATTCTTCTTAATTAAATCTTTCGCATTGTTTTGAAATTGTCCTTGCCGATGTTTTTTCACAAACGACGAAACATTTAGACGTCTCATTAAAAAGAACAGATTAGGCTGCGACGTACGGTTAATTAAATCAGCCCGATTGATGCAGGTGCCCAGTGACCAGCAAGAGTATTTCCGGCGTTCCGGATTTTGCCGCAGGCTATGAAAAAAAGGCGCGCGGCTATTTCGATCGTGCGCGTGTCGACTATGTGCATCGCCTGCCGCTGGATCCGACGGCGTCGGTACTCGAAATCGGTTGCGGGACGGGTGCCACGGGTGCGCTCGCCCTGAAGCGGGGACGCGCTGGACGCTATGTCGGCGTGGAGCTGTTTGAGAGCGCGGCGGAGGCGGCGCGCGAGGTTCTGTCCGAGGTCGTGGTCGGGGACGTGGAGCAATTGGAGTTCGATTGGCAACCCGCGGCATTCGATGCGCTGATCCTGTCGGAAGTCCTGGAGCACCTGCGCGAACCGTGGGGCGTGCTCCACAAGCTGTCGAGGTTCGTGCGTCCTGGCGGACTGGTGCTGGCGAGCTCACCCAACGTTGCGCATTGGCGTGTTATCCGGGAACTCGTGCTGGGGCGTTTCCCCCTTGCCGACAAGGGTGTCTTCGACCGAACCCACATGCGCTGGTTCACGCCCGAAAGCTTCGTTGCGATGTTCAACGAGGCCGGCTTCACGGTCGATCGCATGCGGCCGGTCGCGCCATTCTCGCCGAAGCCCCGTGCCTTCTCGATGCTGACGGGTCATCGCTGGGATCATCTGTTCATGACGCAGATCTCGATCGAGGGGCATCGCCGCTGAAGACAGCAGGCTCCAGCGATCGCTTGGCCGCCTGAGCAGTGCGCGTCAGGCGACATACAACACTCATCCGGTGCCGCGTTGGTGACCCAATGCGTGGGCCGGCGGCTCTCATTGTGCCCGCTGCTTATCCGTAGTCGATCGCCTTTCAGAGCAGCGTGATGTGGGCCGTGCCCAATTTTAGGTCGTATGCGCAACGCGCGGCGGGGGCAGCCGCTTCAAGTACGATATAGGGGTAGGTGTAGCGCATCGCCCATGCGGCGTGGTCCACCTCCCAGATTGGCACGGACATATCCCGGTTTCCGATTTCCAGGTGCGCACCCACAGGGGCCGCGAAAGCCGCAGCGATGCGCTGACGCGACGACTGGCCCAGACTACCCGCGTTTGCTGGCAACGATGCACTGCGGCATGTGGCGATGGCCACGGACCGGTAGGCGTGCAGCAGGGCCTCCTCGGTCGCAGACCGGTATAGCTGCTCCTGAGTCCAGATCTTCGCGCCTGCGAGAAGCGCCAGGGACACTGCTATAAATCTCATCATGGAGCGGTCTCCAGACGGCGATGCGGCGGGGCGAGCTCGTGACGGCCCCTGGTGGTCGCGGGACTTTGGTGGGGCCGGGGCGGAACGATCGCGGCATCAGATCAAGGCTAAACAGGGAGGGTAAATAAAGCGTTGGACGCTGTGCCGCGGTGGATTTGCTTGTCATGTGCGGATGGTTGCGGCAAAAGCGGAGGCCACGGCCCTAGAACAAAAGTCGATGTCTGGGAGGACATGGAACAAATGCAGAAGAAACGTCTGTTGATTACGCGCCGCCTGCCGGCTGAGGCGGAAGCCCGCGCCAACCGCGATTATGACGTCGTCCAGAATGCGGACGATCACCAGATGACGACGGACGAGATCGTGGAGATGGCGAAGGATGTCGATGCCATCATGATCACCATCACCGACAAGATGCCGAGGGCCGCGGTTGAGCGGATCCCTGACCACATCAAGATCCTGTCGACTTACTCGATCGGCTTTGACCACATTGACCTGAAGGCGGCGGCAGAGCGTGGTATCAAGGTCGGTAACGCGCCGCATGGTGTCACGCTGGCGACTGCCGAGATCGCCATTCTCCTGTTGCTCGGCGCGGCGCGGCGTGCGGGCGAGGGTGAGCGCATGATCCGCACGCGCAGCTGGCCGGGCTGGGCACCGCTGCAGCTCGTCGGGCAGCGCCTCGACGGCAAGAAGCTCGGCATCTTCGGTTTCGGAAAGATCGGCCGGGCATTGGCGAAGATGGCGCGCGGCTTCGACATGGAGATCCATTACCACGATATCATGCGCGCCAAGCCCGAGGACGAGCAGGGTGCAACGTATCACGAGACGCTCGACAGCCTGCTCAAAGTTTCGCAGTTCTTCTCGATCAACGCGCCTGCGACAGAACAGACGCGCTACTTCTTCAACAAATCTACGATCGAGAAGATGCCGCACGGCGCCATCGTGGTGAACACGGCGCGCGGCGATCTCGTCAAGGACGAGGATCTGATCGCGGCTCTGAAGTCAGGACGGATTGGCGCTGCCGGTCTCGACGTCTTCAACGGGGAGCCGAAGATCAACGAAGGCTATTACGATCTGCCGAACACATTCCTGCTTCCGCATCTGGGATCTGCCGCCATCGAGGCACGCAACCAGATGGGGTTCGAGGCGCTCGATAATATCGATGCGGCGTTCGCCGGTAATAAGATGCCGTTCGCGCTCAACTGAGTAGGCGTAGCGACAGCGTTATCCGTGCATCGATCTGCAATTTCGTGAGACGATAAAGGCCCGGCGCCAAAGAGCCGGGCCTTTATTCGTCGTGGGTGTCACCGTTGACGGATAAGGGTGCTGCTGATCAGGCTTTAACCATTGCCGTTCTTGCGCGATGAAAAAGCGTCGAGCCAGAAATCGTAAGCGCACATCAGCGCAGTTATGATCAGCACGATCTTGAGAGACAAACTCTCGACCCAGATTCCCAGGATGGCGAGAAATACCGCGAACGCCGCAAGTGAAATGAACGCCAGGATCTTATCGTACATGTCCGATCTCCTTTATGCGGCGGTGCTGTCGGATTGACCGGCCAGGTGCATCTCAAGCCAACGTGCAGTTCTGAGCAAGCGGCCGTCGTCCCGGCGCGCGCCAACCAACTGCACACCCAGAGGCAAGCCATCGACCTCGAGCAGCGGCACGGAGATGGCGGGCATTCCGAGATAGGTCCATAGACCGTTGAAGATCGGGGAGCCCGTTATGTCTTCCGCCAGACGCGGCGCGGTGCCGGGAGAGGCCGGTGTCAGTATCGCCGTGTAACGCGTGAAAAGGGCTGCAATCTTGCTGTATGCCGCTTCGCGAGCGGCGATCGCCTCGAGATACTTGCGGACGGGGACGCTGCTGCCTTGCGTCAACCGTTCACGCAGGCCCGGCGAGAGCTTGTCGGCATGGTTATCGAGCAGCGGTCCGTAGTAGGCCGCATTCTCGGCCAGCTGGACAATGCGCTGCCACTCGATGACATCAGCGAGAATCGGCGCATCAATTTCCTCGATCGAGGCGCCCAGTGCGGACGCCAGCTCGCGATAGGCTTCATGCAGATTCGGGCTGGCGTCTGCCCAGGGCGGTGTCTTGATGAACGCGAGAAGCGGAGCCACCGGCGGCTCCTGCAGGGCAATGCCGGCGAGGTTGGGTTGACTGCGAGGATAGCTTACCGGGTCGTCCGGATCGTGTGCGGCGATACAGTCGACAAGGAGGGCCGCGTCCTCGATTGAGCGGGTTAACACGCCGATCGTGTCGAGCGTGTGCGACTGCAACAGCACGCCGCGACGCGAGATGAGCCCGAGCGTCGGTTTGTAGCCGTAGATGCCGCAGTAGGACGCGGGACGTAACACGGAGCCCGCGGTCTGTGAGCCCAGTGCGGCAGGCACCATGCCTGCGGCGACAGCCGCAGCGGAGCCGGCCGAAGATCCACCCGGCGAATGGCCAGGTGCCGCGGGATTTTTCGTTTCGGCCGGTGTCAACAGCGCTAATTCTGTCGTGACCGTCTTGCCCAGGATGATGGCGCCAGTCGAGCGCAAGGCAGCGACACAGAATGCATCCGCAGAGGGGCGGCGGCCGGAGAAGATCGGCGAACCGTTCTCGGTCGGCATGTCAGCCGTGTCGATGATGTCCTTGATGGCGACGGGGACACCATGAAGCGGCCCGCAGCCATTCCCGGTCTGGCGCCAGCGGTCGGCCCGCCGTGCCTGTTCGATCGCATAGGCAGGATCGACCCAGGCGAAAGCGCCGATATCTGGATCAAGCTGCGATATGCGGTCGAGGCATGCGGATACCAGCGCCTCGGAGGTCACCCTGCCAGCGGCGATCTCCGCGGCCGAGGCGGCGAGACCCAGATTTGCGGCATCGCTACCAGTGCCAGAGGCGTGACGGCGATCACTTGCCATAGAAGTACTCAGGCAGCCAGAGGGCGATGTCGGGGAAAAGATACAGCATCAACATCGAGATCAGCACCATGCCCAGATAGGGCATGCAGCCCTTGAATATCTGCATCAACTGCACGTGCGGTGGCGCTATGCCCTTCAGGTAATACGCCGCCATTGCCATCGGTGGCGTGAGGAACGAAGTCTGCAAGTTGAGCGCGATCAGGATGCCGAAGAAGAGCGGGTCGACATTGAAGTGCGGCAACAGTGGCAGGAAGATCGGCACAAAGATGATGATGATCTCCGACCACTCCAGCGGCCAGCCCAGGAGGAAGATGATGATCTGGGTAAGGATGAGGAAGGTGATGGGCGACAGGTCGAGAGCAAGGACGAATTCCTTCACCAGGTGTTCGCCGCCAAGGTAGGAGAACACGGACGAAAAAGTCCACGAGCCGACGAAGAGCCAGCACACCATCGCGGATGTGCGTACCGTGAGGTAAACGCTTTCCTTCAGCCGATCCCAGGTGAGTGAGCGGTACATCGCAGCCAGTATCAGTCCACCCATCGAACCGACTGCGGCGGCCTCGGAGGGTGTTGCAAGACCGAACAGGATGGCGCCGAGGACTGAGAGGATCAACGCGGCAAGCGGCACGAATGACGTGATCACCATGCCGGTCAACTGAAGCGTCGACATTTTCGGAATGTCTTCATCGCGCGGGGGTGGCGCGATGTCGGGGCGCAATATCGCCCGGCCAATCACATAGAGCATATAGAGGCCGGCCAGCATGAAGCCCGGAAAGAAGGCTCCTGCGTAAAGCTTGACCACGGATACGTTGGTCGTTGCCGAATAGACGATCAGCATGATCGACGGCGGTATGAGGATGCCCAGGCAACCTCCGGCACAGATGACGCCGGCCGCATAAGACGTGTCGTAGCGCGCGCGCAGCATCTGAGGAAAGGCCAGCAGGCCCATCAGTGTGACGACCGCGCCGACGATGCCGGTTGCCGTGGCAAAGAGCGCGCAGGTGAGAAGTGCGGCGACGGCCATGGATCCGGGCACGCGGCGCGCTGCGACCTGAAGGGTGGTGAACAGTCGGTCGACGATATTGGCTCGTTCGACAATGTAGCCCATGAATAAGAAAAGGGGCACAGCTGTCAGCACGTCGCTCGACATCACCGAATATGTCTGGTTGACGAACAGATCGAATATTCGGTTGTCGAAGATCGTCTGCATCCGCGTCGGATCGTAATAGGCGTAGTAGCCGAAGCCGACGCCCATTGCCATCAACGTGAAGGCGATTGGAAATCCCAAAAGAATGATGAAGATGAAGAGTGCCAGCATCATGATGGCGACTTGAGGGTCGGTCATCGGGCGCTCCCCTTACCGTTGTCTCCAAGCTCGGACTGGACCTCTGCGTGGTCCTCGGCCTGATGCAAAATCATGGTTTCTGTTTCCTCGACGTCGGCGATCTTCTCAGGCCACTTGTTTTCCCGGATGCACAGGATGCAGCGAGCGACCTGCGCCAAGCCCTGGATAAACAGCAGCACGCCGGCTGCGGGGATGATCATCTTGAAATGGAAAATCGGCACGTTCGCTGGGCTCATGACAGAGACCTCGCGATAGCCGAGCGACTGGTCGGCGAATGTCCAGCCGGCAAAAATGAGGGCCAGAACGGCGGGGTAGAAGAAAATCAGATACAGGGTCAGCTCGATGACGGCCTGCGCGCGCGGCTTCCACATGCGGAAGAACACGTCGCCGCGGACGTGTCCGTCACGCGAGAGCGTGTAGGCACCGCCCATCATGAACAAGGTGCCATACATCATGTAGCTCAGATCGAAAGCCCAGGAGGTGGGGTCGCGCAGGACGTAGCGCACGAACACCTCGTAGGCGACGCCAAAGGTCATGGCGATGATGCACCAGGCGAACGCATGGCCCACCCATTGCGAGAATTTATCGATAGCGAAAATGAAGGATCGCACTTCAATCTCCCCCGACGTTCTCAACCAGCCGAAGGGTGGGTGTTCAATGACACCCACCCTCGCATAGTTTCCGGCGTCCTGTCGATCAAGCCTTTTGCAGCTTGCCAGGGAAGTAGTGGTTGTAGGCCAGCTCGTAATCGGCGGCATTCGTGAGGTAGTAGAATGCAACGCGATCAGACCATTCCTTCTGGCTGTCGATAACCTTTTTGAAGAAAGGATCCTGGTTCAACTTTTCGAGCACCTTGTCCCAGCTCTTGAGCTGCGCTTCCATGACGGACTTTGGTGTGCGGTGCACCTTGACGCCGTCTTCCTTCATCAGGCCCTGCAGGTCCTTGGAGTACCGGTCCAGTCCCAATCCATAGTTGGCGGTCGATGCAGCCTCCGCTCCATACTCGAGGATCGCCTGGATTTCCGCGGGAAGTGAATCGAACTTCTTCTTGGAGAAGATGATCTCGAAGAACTCGGCGGCCTGGTGATAGGAGCCCAGCATGTAGTCCTTGGAGACGTTCTGAGCGCCAAACTGGCGGTCTGACGTCGGATTGTTGAACTCGAACGCCTCGATCACGCCGCGTTCCAGCGCCGGGATGATCTCGCCGCCGGGAAGCTGCGTCACCTTCAGGCCCATGCCCTGCATGATGTCCGTGGCGAGGCCGACGGTGCGGTACTTCAGGCCCTGCATATCATCAACGGACTTGATCTGCTTCTTGAACCAGCCGAGCGGCTGGGTCGGCATCGGCATGGCAAAGAAGCCGACGACGTCGAGCTTGAGAATGTCCTGGGTAAGCTCCTTGTAGAGCGCCCGGCCGTCGGCTGACTGGATCCAGGCCAGCATCTGCGTGGCGTCGCAGCCGAGCACCGGGCCGGTGCCGAACAATGAGGCAGCCTTGTTCTTACCGTACCAATAGGCTGTCACGGTATGAGCGGCATCGAGCACGCCGGTATGGCAGGCGTTCTGAACCTCGAAGGCCTTGACCACGGCGCCAGCCGGCAGGAGGTCGAACTTGAGGCGGCCGCCGGCCATCTTTTCACAGCGGTCGGTGTACTGCTTCGCCATCTCCTGGAAGATGTCTGAGGCGCCCCACGATGACTGCATCTTCAATGTTACGGTTTCAGCACGCGAAACATTGGGCATGGCAACGGTGCCGGTGGCGGCAACGCCAGCGGCTACCGCGCTCCCTTTCAGGAATCTGCGGCGCGAAACGGATTTCGATTGATTCTTAGAAGTCATACGGCGTTATCTCCCTGACTTTATATGCGTTGTTCTGAATTTCCATGGATGCATTCTTTGGCAACCTTGGCATGCCATATAGCGCAAATTGCCGCGGCCTGTCGCGCGAAAATTGGATATTCGAACCATTCTATTGGCGTACTTTATCAATCATGACGACGCTCGATCGAGTCCCGGCAATGTCCGTTTGGAAGCTGCCGGTCGCGCGATACAATTGATGGCGCGGTGCAGCAAAAGACGTCTTTCGGAGATGCGTTCCTCTGCTACATGCCTGCGTGCCAGGGCTTGCCGACAAAGCGACGGATACAGTCATCGGCATCCTTGCTGAACTCTGAAACGTTGCGGGCTTGATGCGTGTGGTTCCGGCGTTTGGCCGCAGGTTGTGGCGCTTGACCGACATCGTCGCAGATTTTATAGCGGGGCACCTCGCGCAGACCCTCGATCACGTTCGCTGCCCCGGCCCCCATAGCACCTTCGCATGTGCCACGGGGACAGACTCGTGCGGCGCAAACATCGCCGGTCGCGGCGGCGGGGCAGCCGAGGAGAACAACCCAAATGTCGAATGAGAAGCGCCCTGCAGGCCGCCATTTCCTGCAGATTCCAGGCCCCAGCCCCGTTCCCGATCGCATCCAGCGCGCCATCGCCCGCCCGATCCTTGACCATCGCGGCCCCGAATTTCAGGCATTGTCGCAGCGCGTGCTCGACAAGATCAAGGGCATCTTCAAGACGCGCAACCCGGTCATCATCTTTCCATCGTCAGGAACGGGGGCATGGGAGGCGGCACTCGTCAACACGTTGTCGCCTGGCGATCGCGTGCTGATGGTGGAGACCGGCCAGTTCGCGACGCTGTGGAAGAATATGGCGATGAAGCTCGGCTTGCAGCCAGAGTTCATTGCGACGGACTGGCGCTCGGGCGTCGATGCCAACGAGGTGGAGGCGCGGCTCAAGGCCGATACAGGTCACCAGATCAAGGCGGTCTGCATCGTGCATAACGAAACGGCCACCGGCTGCCGCAGCGATATCCAAGCCGTGCGCAGCGCGCTCGACGCAACGAAGCATCCGGCGCTGCTGATGGTCGATACGATTTCGTCGCTGGCCGTCATGGATCTGCAACATGACGCTTGGGGTATCGACGTCACCATCTCCGGGTCGCAGAAGGGCCTCATGCTGCCGCCGGGGCTGTCATTCAATGCAGTATCGGACAAGGCGCTCGACGCGGCCAAGAGCGCCAAGCTGCCCAAGGCATACTGGAACTGGGACGACATGCTGGCCAACAACGCCACAGGGTTTTATCCCTACACGCCGGCGACCGGCCTGCTCTACGGTCTGGACGTGGCGGTCGACATGCTCAACGAGGAGGGGCTGGCGAACGTATTCGCGCGTCACGAGCGGCTGGCCGAGGCCACACGCCGCGCTGTGAGCGCATGGGGTCTGGAGATTCTGTGCGCCAATCCGTCCGATTATTCTCCGGCGGTGACAGCGGTCGTAATGCCCGATGGCTTCAACGCCGATCATTTCCGCAAGATGGTGCTGGACCGGTTCGACATGTCGCTCGGCACCGGTCTCGGCAAGGTTGCGGGCAAGGTATTCCGCATTGGTCATCTCGGCGACACGAACGAGCTCACGATTATCGGCGCGCTGTCAGGTGTGGAGATGGCACTGAGCATCGCCGGCGTGCCGCACCGACAGGGTGGTGTCGCCGCGGCGATGAACTACCTTGCAGGCCGCACCGAGCAGGTGAAGGCCGAAGCCGCCTGATTGACCGGACGGCGGGCGATCGCGTTTCATTGAAATATGGGGTCGATCCCGTCTTCTGTTTCGAGCGTGTTTTTCACGCTGAACCGCTGCACACGTCGACTCGACACGCCAGAGCAGGTCCGGTTTTGGTGCAGTCACATGGATAACTGCGACCTGCGTCTCAGGTCGTTGTCGGGGAGACCGAGTTCATGCTTTCGTTGGAAGCTTGAACACTTCCCTCTCAGTCGATCAGACTTTAGTCTCAGGGTGCGAGGGGCAACTCTCGCGCCTTTTTCGTTCACGCATTTGTCGTATGCGAGCAGACCGGAGACAGGATGGCTGCTGACGAGATTTATCTATTCGATGCCTATGGCACGTTGCTGGACGTGCATTCTGCGGCGGCGCGTCTCAGCGGGCGGATCGGTCCGGTTGCGGATCGCCTCTCGGAGATATGGCGGGCCAAGCAGCTCGAATACTCCTGGATTCACGCCGCGACGGGACAGCGGACAACGTTCTGGACGTTAACGGAACGCAGTCTCGACTATGCCATTGCGGCCAGTGGCGCGTCGCTTGATGATGAAACGCGGGCACTCCTGCTTGACGCCTATCGCGAACTCGAAGCGTATCCGGAGGTGGCGTCTACTCTCAAAGCGCTCAAGGCGCGTGGTTCTCGTTTGGCCGTCCTCTCGAACGGCGATCCCGATCTCCTGGAGCGTGCCGTCGACAGTTCTGGTCTTACGGATTTCTTCGACAGGTTGCTCTCGGCAGCGGATGCGGAGACGTTCAAGCCTCATGCCGCTGTCTACAGGCTGGCAGTCGAAGCGTTCGATGTGCCACCCGAAGCCATGACGTTCTGCTCGTCCAATCGTTGGGACATTGCCGGCGCCAGTACGTTCGGGTTCCGCTGCATCTGGATTAACCGGTTTGGCCGGCCAGACGAATATCCCGAAATGCAGCCGGAAAAGGTTGTATCAAGCCTTGAAGGTCTTCTGGCCGTCAACGGCTGACAAGGCGGCGCAAACATTCTGTTGACGGCGGTCAAGGTTGCGCGACACTGTTGTGCGTAACGTTCCATACCGGGGCGCGGCCCGAAGACTGCGTCATTGCTGCTCGACGCGCAGGCGATCGAGTTGAATAATGGCGGCGAAGGAGGAAGCATATGCTCTTCAAGCACATCCTTATACCGACGGACGGCAGCGAGCTTTCGCTCAAGGCCGTGCAGCATGGAATTGCCCTTGCCAAAGCAATGGGGGCGCAGGTGACGGCCATGACGGTGCAACCGCCGCTCACTGATTTCGTCGTTGAGGGCGTGACGATCTCCGTCGGCGCTGCACAGCGCGATGAGCTTGCCAACCAGTTCGATCACCGCATGGATGCCGCGCGGGCAGAGGCGAAGGCGCAGGACGTGCACCTGGGGACGATCCAGGTCGAAGACCGCGAGCCGTGGCGAGCCATCATCGACGTGGCCAAGAAGAAGGACGCCGATCTCATCGTGATGGCCTCGCATGGGCGTCGCGGCGTTTCCGCGATGGTGCTCGGCAGCGAGACACAGAAGCTGCTGACGCACTCGACGGTGCCGGTGCTCGTCTATCGCTGAGAGCGGTAAGCGGCGTTCCTTTTCTGCCAGCGTTGGCGGCAACCGACGTATGGGGTACGCATCTGGTGCCATTCAAGCAGTCCGTCATTCCAACGGTGGCCACGTTACAGCAGAACGCGCCGGAATCCTCCGGCGCGTTCTTTTTTGCCTGGTGCACGAATTGCACGTGCAGATGGCTTGCTCAGTGGGCCGATGCGGCAGCCATGCCAATGCCCGTCTCCGAGCGCAGCTTCTGTGCCTCGTAGGACTCGCGCTCCTTGGCTGCTGTGGCCGTGCGGTCGATAAACGAGAAGAACCAGATGCCGACGAACGCCGCGGTCATGGAGAACAGCGCCGGGTTGGAATAGGGGAAGGGTGATGAGCCTTTCGGCATACCGAGCACGTCCTCCCATACCGACTTCGAAAGCACCACCATCGTCACGGAGCTGACGAGGCCGATGAGGCCGCCGATCACCGCGCCCTTGGTCGTCGTGTTTTTGGAGAAGATCGACATGACGAGCACGGGAAAGTTGATCGAGGCCGCAACCGAGAACGCGAGGCCCACCATGAAGGCCACGTTCTGCTTCTCGAAGATGTAGCCGAGGACAATGGCGATGATGCCGATCACCACGGCGGCGATCTTGGAGATCCTCACTTCGGTTTGCTCGTTGGTGTGGCCACGGGCGATCACCGAGGCATAAAGATCATGGCTGACCGCGGTGGCTCCCGCAAGCGTCAGGCCGGCGACCACCGCCAGGATGGTTGCAAACGCGACCGCGGAGATGAAACCGAGGAACAACGAGCCGCCAACAGCCTTCGAGAGATGCACGGCTGCCATGTTTGTGCCGCCGAGCAGGTCCTTCACCTTGTCGTAGGCGCCGTTGGCACCGAGCTTGAAGTAGGAGGGATCGTTCATCAGCAGCGTGATGGCGCCAAAGCCGATGATGAACGTCAGGATGTAGAAGTAGCCGATAAATCCCGTCGCGAAGAACACTGACTTGCGTGCTTCCTTGGCGTTAGAGACCGTGAAGAAACGCATCAGGATGTGCGGCAGACCCGCAGTGCCGAACATCAGGGCAAGGCCAAGAGAGATCGCCGAGATGGGATCGGAGATGAGCGCACCCGGACCCATGATCGAGACGGCTTTGGGATGCACCTCGATCGCTTTCTTGAACAACGCTTCCGGAGAGAAGCTGAACTGGGCGAGCACCATCAGCGCCATGAAGGTGGCGCCGCCGAGCAGAAGACAGGCTTTGATGATTTGCACCCACGTTGTCGCCGTCATGCCGCCGAACGCGACATATATGATCATGAGCATTCCGACCGAGATTACCGCGTAGAGGTAGTCGAGGCCGAAGAGAAGCTCGATCAGCTTGCCGGCGCCGACCATCTGCGCGATGAGGTAGAACGCGACGACGGTCAACGTGCCGATTGCGGACATGGTGCGCACCGGCACCGGCTGCAGCCGGAACGAAACGACATCGGCAAACGTGTACTTGCCGAGATTGCGCAGGCGCTCGGCAATCAGGAACAAGATGATAGGCCAGCCGACCAGCCAGCCCACCGAGTAGATGAGGCCGTCGAATCCGGATGCGAAGACGAGACCGGAGATACCGAGGAATGAGGCCGCCGACATATAGTCACCGGCTAGCGCCAGTCCATTCTGAAAGCCAGTGATGCCGCCGCCGGCTGTGTAGAAGTCGGCTGCAGATTTATTTCGGGCGGCAGCCCATTTGGTGATGCCGAGCGTGAACAGCACGAACAAGCCGAACATCGCCACGGCCTCAAGGTTGAGCGGTTGCTTGCTGCCGCCTTCAATGGCTCCAGCCGCCGACGCCGCAGGGATGAGGAGGCCGAGCCAGGCGAGTGATGCAAGGGTGCGGGAAAGAATGCGGCACATGATCAAATGTCCTCGCTGATCTTGCGCGTCAGGGCGTCGAACTCGCTGTTTGCGCGATGCACGTAGATGCCGGTGAGCACGAAGGCCGAGACGATGACAAATACGCCGAGCGGAATACCGATGGTGGTTACGCCGCCAGCGATCGGAGTGGCCAGTAATGCCTTGTCGAAGGCAACCAGCAGAACGAAACCGAAATAGATGACCAGCATTATGATCGAGAGAACAATTCCAAAGCTCGTGCGTTTGCGCACAAGCTCGTCATAGGCTGGATGGGACCGGATGCGTTTCATTTCTTCAGGCGACATGAGCGCTTTCTCCTTGGTGCACGCGGCCGAGATCGAGCGTCGTCGACGACGCGGAGATCTGCCGGCTGCGGTCAGAGCGAATTTGATTGTTTGTTTGCGTCTGAATTCTCGCTAGTGCCCTTTCGTCTCTGCTTCACGTTGCAAAGATATTGGCGGGCAACTCAGCTATGCCTGAAGTCAGGGCGGGAAGAAATTTAGCAGTTAGTTGGGAAATTGATTGATATGGAATTTTTTCATCACAATCTTTTTAAGTCGAAAGATAGGCTGGCGTGGCAGGTGGCCTGATAGGAAACAGTTGCGAAATCAGCAAGAAGGCAATCGGTTTGGGAGCAGTGCCAGTCCGTGCGCGGGGGCTGCATCAGCTCTGTCGCGTTTCACTTGAAATCGCAGAACGACCTCGATGGAAGCAGTCGTGCTCCCACCTCAGCCGATCAGGCTCTATTACCGAGCGTTCAGATGTGAATCAAACGCCTCACGTGCCCGCATCAGCGATGGTGGTCGCCTCGGGTGCGCAGTGGGCGCCGATCTCGAAATCGGACAAGCGCAGCACGTGACGGCAGAACATCAGTCTATCGTCGGCGTGGCGTATCTTGGTCGGCCAATCCGTTCCGAGTTCGATCAGATGCAGGCGCGACCAGCCCGAAACTACGAACGCGTAAGACTTGGCACCGACGGATCCGGTATCTGCCTGCGGTGTCGGACTGGCGATCAGAATTCCCAGGGATGCAAACGCGACAAGACCCAATCCAGTGCGCTTCGCGGTGGACATGCTCGTCCCCTTTCGCGGTTTGACTGTTGGATTCGCGATGCAACGATCTTAGTGATTCGATCTGCAACCGTGACGACGAACGACTGCCCACCTGTCCATTTTTTCACGCGGTGAGTCTTTCGGGACTCACATTTGCCAGCGCGGACCGTTTATGCCGAGCGACAGGCGGGCGTGGCAGCACCCGCAGCATCGCTCAGAGCGGCCAGACCAGCAGGATCATGGGCACGCCGACGGCGACGACAATGAGCTCCAATGGCAGTCCGAGCTGCCAGTAATCGCCGAAGCTGTAGCTGCCGGGTCCCATGATTAGGGTGTTGTTCTTGTGTCCGATGGGCGTGAGGAAGGCGCACGACGCTGCGACCGCGACGGCCATCAGGAATGGATCGGGGTTGGCGCCGAGATTGGCTGCCACCTCGACGGCGATTGGGGCAGCGACGAGGGCCGTGGCGGTGTTGTTCAGAACATCCGACAGCGTCATCGTGAGCGCCATGATGATGGTCAGGACCGCCCAGGCCGGCAATCCCATCGATAGGTCCACCAGACCCTTGGCCAGAACCTGGGTTGCACCTGAGGTTTCCAGCGCTGCACCAATCGGAATGAGCGAACCGATCAATACGACGACCGGCCATTCGATCGTCTCATAGAGGTCGCGCAGGGGTATGATGCCAATCAGGACATAAATGATGGCCACGATGGCCAGCGCTATAGGCAGGTAAAGGATGCCGAAGCTGGACAACGCGATGGCAACTGCAAATATGGTCCCGGCAAGGAGAGCCTGCGAGCGGTTCTGCATCTCGAGCCCGCGCTCACGAAGCGGCAGCACACCGGTCGCCTCTATAAACTGCCCGACACCCTTCTGTGGCATCAAGAGCAGGAGAACGTCACCGCCCGTCAGCGCCATGCGTCGCACACGGGTCGCCAGGCGCCGCCCCTGGCGCGAGACGCCGACAAGCCAGACACCGAAGCGGTCAACGAGCTGCAACGATGTACTCGAGCGACCTTCGATCGAGCTTCCCGGGCGAACGACAACCTCGACCAGTTCCAATTCAGCATGCTCAAGCTCGACAAGATGGTGTTTCTTTTCGACGTAGGCCAGCGCGTGCTCGTTGGCAAACTTGTCGAGATGCTCGGCGGCTGTCTCCAGCAGCAGTACGTCGCCGGGCTGGAGCTTGATCCAGCCTGCGGCGTGCGGCAGGCGCTGATGCTCGCGTATCACGCTCAACAGGGTTATCTCGGCCTCGTTGCAGGCAGCCTCCACCTCGACCATCGATTTACCGGCAAGGCCCGAGCTTTCCGTAATGCTGAGCTCTGCAATGTAATCGTCAAGCTTGTAGGGCTGGTACTCCGAAGACGTATCTTCCTCGGGTTGCGGAATGAGGCGCCATCCCAGCAAAGCGATGAAGAGCACGCCCGCGACCGCGCATGCGATCCCCACAGGCGCAAAATCGAACATCTGGAAGGGTGCGCCGAGCGCGCGTTCCCGGAACGTCGAGACAATGATATTGGGCGGCGTACCGATCAGCGTAACCAGACCCCCCAGGATGGTCGCGAACGAGAGCGGCATGAGGGTGAGGCCAGGCGCGCGTTTGGCCTTGCGGGCGGCTTCGACGTCGACGGGCATCAGAAGTGCCAGTGCGCCGACATTGTTCATGAAAGATGAGAGGAGGGCGCCAAGTCCGGAAATGCGCGCAATGTGGGCGGGAACGCTGGCACCTGTGCGAAGCACGGTCCGCGCCAGCAGCGCAACGGCGCCAGAGCTTGCCAGTCCATGGCTGACGATAAGAACGAGCGCGATGATCACTGTTGCGGGATGGCCGAATCCCTCGAAAGCCCTATCGCCAGGAATGGCTCCAAGAACAACCGATGCGATCAGCGCGCCGAATGCGACGAGATCATAGCGCCATCGGCCCCAGATCAGCATCATCAAGACGGCGACAAGCAGCGTCAGGATGGTGATTTGCTCGGCTGTAAACGTCATGTCGAACGTTGTCGTCTGTCCGCCAGCGAAAGGCAAGCCGTGGCAGCTCTGACGTTTGGGGAGCCGAGAGGAGATGAATGATGGTGTCGCGCTGCGGTGCCTGGTCCGTGCCGGAAATACGTACGCGCCGGGCTCCTGTGTGGCGCCGGCGCGTACGTATGGATCTGACGCGGTGTCAGGCAGCGGTGTGAATCAGAACAGTCCGGCGGACTTGATTTCGCTCTGGCAGCGCTTGCCGAGTTGGAAGAATTTCATTAGCACGCAGCGCTTGACCTTCGATACCGATGGGCTAGGGCCGATGCACAATCGGCGGACATCGCCCTCGCAGGCGGCGCGCAAAGCCGGCGTTACCTCTGGCGGAAGCTTGAAATTATCCTGGGCTGAAACAGGTGCGGCGGCCATCAGAGTGAATGCTGCCATACTGAAGCGGAACATTAGGAATCCCCGTACTGACTTTTGCCTTGAATTCGAATTGTGCCGCAAAGACCATGCCGGTGGCGGCGGAATAAGGGCGCCAGTCGTCTCTGCGACAGCTGACCGCACGCATGGCCATGAACACTGTTTTTATGGCTACGCACGGCACTGTTTACGCGCGGTTTTTTCCGATGTTGAAGTAGCGTAGTCTGGGCCAGGACGCGGCCGTGGGGATAACTGCGCCGTGCCATACGGCCGAGCGAGGATGCACGTTCGCTGCAATCGGCATGCGGTCAGGGATGCACGGACCTATTTCATCGTTGGGATCGAGAAGTCCGCGCCGGTGCGGATGCCTGACGGCCAGCGCGAGGTAACGGTCTTGGTCTTGGTATAAAACCGGACAGCATCGGGTCCATGCTGGTTCAGGTCGCCAAAGCCGGAGCGCTTCCAGCCGCCGAACGTGTAGTAGGCGAGTGGGACCGGAATCGGCACGTTGATCCCGACCATGCCGACGTTGACCTTGGCTGCAAAGTCGCGCGCGGCATCACCATCGCGCGTGAAGATAGCGACGCCGTTGCCATATTCATGGTCGCTGGGCAGGCGGATCGCGTCATCATACGATCTGGCACGCACCACCGAGAGAACGGGACCGAAGATCTCTTCCTTGTAAATGCGCATGTCGGGCGTGACGTGATCGAACAGCGAGCCGCCGAGATAGAAACCGTTCTCGTAGCCCTGCATTTTGAAACCGCGGCCATCGACGACAAGCTGTGCGCCCTCGCTCACGCCAAGGTCGATATAGTCCTTCACCTTTGCGAGATGCTGGCGCGTGACGAGCGGCCCGAAGTCGGCGTCGAGTGCGGTGGAGGGCCCGACCTTCAGACCTTCCACACGAGGCACCAGCTTGTGCATGAGACGCTCTGCGGCGTCCTCGCCAACGGGCACGGCAACGGAGATCGCCATGCAGCGCTCGCCTGCCGAACCATAGCCGGCGCCGATCAAAGCATCGACAGCCTGGTCCATGTCGGCATCGGGCAGGATAATCATGTGGTTCTTGGCACCGCCGAAACATTGCACACGCTTACCGTGGGCTGCTCCTTGCGCATAAACGTACTGGGCGATATCGGAGGAGCCGACGAACCCGACGGCCATGATGTCGGGATCATCGAGGATCGCATCGACGGCAACCTTGTCGCCGTTGACGACGTTGAAGATGCCGGGAGGCAGACCTGCCTCGAGAAACAGCTCAGCAAGCATCAGCGGTACCGACGGATCGCGCTCCGACGGCTTCAGGATGAAGGCATTGCCGCAAGCGATTGCGGGTGCCGCTTTCCACAGCGGGATCATGGCGGGAAAGTTGAACGGCGTGATGCCGGCGACGACGCCAAGGGGTTGGCGCATGGAATAGATATCGATGCCGGGGCCGGCTCCCTCGGTGTATTCCCCCTTCATCAGGTGCGGGATGCCGCATGCGAACTCCGCCACTTCCAAGCCACGCTGGATGTCGCCCTTGGCATCGGGAATGACCTTGCCATGCTCGCGAGCCAGGGCGTCGGCAAGCTTGTCCATATCGCGGTTCAAGAGATCGACAAACTTCATCATGACACGGGCGCGCCGCTGCGGGTTCGTCGCGGCCCAGCCCGGCTGGGCGGCCTTGGCGTTGGCGACCGCGGAGCGGACATCGGCAACACTGGCGAACCCGACGCGGGCCGCAATCTCGCCGGTCATCGGCCAGTAGACGTCGCCGAAGCGGCCGGAGGTGGCGGGAACCGGCTTGCCGCCGATGAAGTGGGTCAGCTCTTTGGTCATAGGTCCTCCCGCGCGCCAACTTTGACGTTTGTTGCCTCAGTTCAATCTCCCCCATGTCTTGCGCTCTTTGACGGTTTGCATCAATTCCTATAAATTCACGATCCGTTATGCAAAAAATCACACACGGATTCGATTGGGATCAGTTGAGGATCTTCCTTGCGGTGGTGCGCGCAGGGCAGTTCCTGGGCGCGGCGCGCCGGCTGGGAGTCGATCAGGCGACCGTTACGCGGCGTATCCGCACTTTGGAGACGAACCTCGGCGTGCGATTGTTCGACCGCCTCACCACAGGCTCGGTACCGACGGCTGCGGGGCGGGAACTCGTCGCGCGGGCAGAGCGCATCGAGGCCGAGGTATTGCGGCTTGAAGCGGAGCTGTCGCAGGCGAGCGATGCCGTCGAGGGGCGTGTACGCGTCGGCGCGCCTGATGGCTTCGGCACCTTATTCCTCGCTTCGCGGTTCGTGGCGTTCATCGAGACGTATCCGCGAGTCGAGATCGATCTGGTGCCGCTGCCCCGCTCGTTTTCTTTGTCGAAGCGCGAGGTCGATCTTGCGATCACCGTCGAGCGTCCGATGGAAGGGCGGCTCACCGTGCGCAAGCTCACCGACTACACATTGTCGCTTTATGCCTCGCGCAGCTACCTGGCGAAAGCCCCGCTTCTGCGCTCGCGCGAGGATCTTGGAGCGCACCGCCACGTGACATACGTGCCGGATCTCCTGTTTGCGCCTTCGCTCGACGTCCGCGCGGAACTTGGGCTGGCAGAAGCGCGCGCGTTTCAGTGCGCGAGCGTTCTGGGGCAGATCGAGGCGGTCAGGAGCGGCATGGGGATAGGCCTGTTGCACGACTACGCTGCGCGGTCGCATGACGATATCGAACTGGTGCTGCCGGATGTGCGGTTCATGCGAACCTATTGGATCGTCGCCCATGCCGACATTGCGCGATCTGCCCCCGTTCGTGCTGTGCACGATCATATCGCCGCACTGACGGCATCCGAGCGGCGCGCCTTCGTCCGGGATCAGCAGGCATGAACGCGGCCGCTCGCGGATTCGAGCAGGTCCCCTGTGCATTCAACGTGAGGATCGCGGCGTGCCCGAAGTCCTTGTTTAAGGGACTAAATCCAGCTTTTACTGGAGGATCGAGCGCTTCCATCCCCGCCGGAGCACGTTTTTCACGCTGAACCACTGCACATTATTAATTACACGCTCTAACCGGCCGGCTTGTCGAACACGCGATGCAGAGCTTCGGCAACGCGCACGCTATCGACGTCGTCCTTGTGAATGACATCAGTGGCGCCGGCCTCGATCAGGACCGACTTGCGCTTTCGCGTGGCCTCTCCAGAAACGACCACGACAGGGCCTTCGTAGCCGGCGCGGCGCAAAAACGGCAAGGTCTGTACGGCGTTGTCGCTGGGCTTCAATACGTCGTCCAGGAAGATGATCTCGGGAGGACGTGCGATCACTTCGTCCAATGCGCGCCCGAGTGTTGCGGCACGGCGGATTTCGATGTCATAGCCGAACATCAAATGCAGCGTTGCTTTGAGGCGGTCGGCATCGAAGGTCTCATCCTCTACGATAAGGATGTTCGAAAGCCGGGGGAGGGTTGCACGTGACTTGGTAACCCCGCTGCGCTTGGCGAGGTAATCTCCTCCTGATTTATTAGACTTGCCCGTCATCTCGGGGTTTCCGCTGCCTTGTCGTTTTCCTGCAGAAGGTTGCACTTAGCGGTCTTTTCCACATCTCGCAACGCATTGCAGGCCCCTGGGGGCAATTTGATGAGCTTAGCTTAACCATTCTGCAGTCCAGAGGCTGAAATGGCAGCGATTGAGCTAATATCTGTAATATAAATACTTCGTACGGACGTTGTCGGGTTCGCGCGAACTCGTGCCGGTTGCGCTAGTCTCGACCTCATGCCCGCATTGGCCGGGCGGGCGGTGGCAGGCAGGTTCGGATGCAGCGCGGCGAGCGGCTGCGCCGTATCCTGTCAAGGAACTCAGACGTCCAGCGTCTTGGGCCAGATCAGGCGGAACGTGGTGCCGCGCCTCTTGGCAGGCTCGGAGTGGATTTCCAATCTGCCGCCGAGCGTAGCGACCGTGCGGCTGACGAACGCAAGGCCCATCCCGGTCGAACTTGTCCGGGCATTGAGGGTGCGGAACGGCAGCAGGATCGCAGCGTGATGCGCGGGATCGATACCCGGCCCATCGTCAATTACGGAAATCGTGAAGGTCTTGTGGCCATCCTTGGCTTCGAGTCTGATGTGGCCGACCGAGCGGTCGTGATGAACGATGGCGTTTTGAACGAGATTACGCAGGACGAGATCGAGCGCTGCAGCGACCGTGGTGACCTTGGGCCATCGGCCTGCGATCTCGATGGTGAAGCCATCAGGTATTGCAAGCGAGCGCGTGATATCCTCGGCGATGCGCCGGGTTGCGACCGGCTCGGCAATCTCGGCCTTGCAGCCGACGCTGGCGTAGTCGAGCAGAGCGGTCATCATGTCGGACATGCGCTGGGCGCGCTGGCCGATTTCATCGAGCCGCTGCTGGGCGGTCTGCGTGTCACCTGCGGCTATCAGGGCAGCCATGTTCTCGGTTGCGTAACGCAATGCGCGCAACGGCGACTTGAGATCGTGTGAAATGACCGCGGCAAAGTCCTCGAGATCCTGATTGGCACGCGCCAACTCGCTATTGGTACGGGCAAGCTCACGGGACTTTTCAGCGACGGTGGTCTCCGCGATGAGGCGAGCGCGCATCTGCTTGGACAACTCGTTTTCGAGATCCGAATGAGACGACGTGCGCGCCAGCAGCATCAGAAAATGATGATCTTCCTCATACCAGAACATCGTCAGGTTCAGGCGCGGCATGGCGTTGTCAGGTGAAGCGATGAGAACCGCCGGCAGGTCGATCACCTTGCCGGGCCGGTTCTTGAGATCGCGTATATCGTTTTCGAGTCCTATCAGCGGCAGGCAGGCATCGAGAAGAGGATCGCCGACCTCGATGAATTCGGCGAGGCGGCCGTAGCGGGCGGTAACGAGGAGATCCTCGCTGAACCAGACCAGACCATAGACACCGCGTTCGGCAAGAAGACGTCCGGCCGCCAGCAGCGGGCTTGGCGCCGGTGCGGCTTTCTCGTCGGAGTTCGTCGGGTCAACAGGTTTTTTCAAAGCCCTCGCCTCAGGATCGCAGCAGCAGCCTCATGAAAGGCGAGCCGGACGTTATCGCCTGTCAGCGCGCTGGTATGGAACACGCCTTTGCGGCTTGCAGAGAGTGCGTCGGGAAGGTTGAGTGGCTCGCCCTCGACGAGATCGAGCTTGTTGACGATAAGAGCCTGATAGCGCCCCGGGAAGTGCTCGCGAAAACCCTTCGACAATCTGAGCACCGTATCGAGCGTCGAGCGGCGCGTAACGTCGCCGATGATGAGGGCGGCGGATGCCTCTTTCATGTAGACATGACGGAACATCGCATCGCCGAAGTTTCCGTCGGTATCCCAGATGATGAGCGTGATCGCTGCATGGTCCTGTGTCGCTGGAACCTCGTAGCGGTAGATGTCGACGCCAAGGGTCGGCTTGTAGTCGGTATCGAAGCAATCGAATACGAGGCGCTTTACGAGCGAGGATTTACCGACACCGATCTCACCTAGCATCATAACCTTGCGGGCGATCATGGAGTGCGTTCGCCTTCAAATCCGGTTTCGAATTCGACGCGTCTATTCGGACTTTGCGGGCCGGTCTGCGGGGAGATGTCGTTGGTCGACAGGCGACCCACGGCAACCAGCCGGGACGCAGGGATGCCGCGGGCGATCAGGTCGCCGCGCACCTTTTCTGCTCTCAGCTGCGACAACGAACTGTTTCGCGTACTGGTGCCACGCTCATCGGTATAGCCGATCACACGAACGAGGCCGTCCGTATCGCGCATGAGCCAAGCTAGCATGTCGAGCGTCATCTGGGCCCGTTCCGGGTTACGGTAATCGGCGTCATCCGTAAAAAAGACTGCATTCGCGCCCACGAATTCGGCAAGCTTCTGGCGTGGTGTCGGCTCAGGTATGGCCGGTGGCGGCACCGGTTTAGGTATGGCGGCACGCGTCAGCTCCGACTGGATGACAGCAACGGTGACAAGCTGCAAGCGCTGGGCGAGCGTGTTCAACCGTTCGGCGGCGATCACATAGGCGGGTTGGGCTTCGGCGGCGAATGCCGCAGCTTTTTCAGCGGTCGGAGCGGGCGCGGGATCGACGCCGATCAGTGCGGCCTCGCGCGCAAGCCCGCCGATTGCCGTCTCCAAGCCATCCGCGCGCTTGCCGAGGCCGGCCGCGAGCCGTGCGGCGGTGTCGTCGTCCGGGCTTTGGGCGCGCAGCGAAGTGGCAGCCTGTGCAACGGCTTCTTCGGCGGTCAGCACCAGGGGGGCGATCGTCGCTCCGGTGGCGGCAAGGTCCTGCGTCGTCTTGCTGTCGCTGGTCTTGCCGAGAGCGGTCAAGCGCTGCAGGTACCCACGGGCATCGCTCAGTCCCTGTCCGGTAATAGCGAGCGCACGCAGCGCGGCGCGGCGCGGAATGTCGCGGCTGAGCTTGGCGAGTTGGTCGTTTAGCTGCGCTATTTCCTCACTGCGGTCCTGCGGGCCCTGCGGTATGACCGCCACCTGACTGGCAATTGCGGTGCCGGGCAATGCGCCAGTCAGCCGGTCGAGAACCGTCTGCAATGCGGTCTCATCGGGTGCAAGGCCGGATATCGTCAACGAGCCGCCGCGTGGCGCGACCGCGAGCGTGGTGGGGTAGCCATTAATCTCCGGGCTCGTCTCGATGACCTCTCGTGCCGTCTGGCGCACCCGGTTGGTTTCGTAGGACACGTAGGCGGACCACCCGATCCAGGCCAGCAGTGGCAGGGCGACGAGGACGGCCATCAGCTTGACCGGGCTGATGCCCAAGGCCGGACGATCCAGAAACTCATATTGCTTTTCGATGCGCTTGGAGAGGCGCGGACCAAGTTCGAGCATGCCACCTTTCACCTGCTCGCCCCGATCTGTGCTTGCGTTCAGTCTGGAAACGGTCGTCAGAAACTCGTCATCGAGGATCTGCTCGATGGAGGCGCCAGCCGTGCCGGTGCATTTGGCCGCCAATAAAAAGGTGGGAGAGCTGCGAAGATAGACCTGGGAGGCGCCGAGGTCGATTTGACGTAGCGCGTTCTCATCGGGTTCGAGGGTTTCGGTGGCGAATGAGTTTATGGCGGTGAGCACGCCGCCCATGATGTGATCGTGGTTGCTGCGCCCCTGGCGATCGGGCCAACGTGCGATGAGCTCGCCCGTGCCACGACGGATCAGGAGCAATTCCTCGACTTCGAGGCGCTGGCTCTCGGCAAGCGCCAGTTCCGCCATCGAGCGTCCGGTCGTGATGCTCTTGATGCGCAACATCAGCGCATTGCTTTCGAGCCGGCGATTGATCTGATTGACGAGGTCCTTCATGGCACTTGCCACGTAGGCTTTCACAATCTGACCGGTCATCGGATAGAGCGCCTGGACCAGTGCGTCCTGCGAATTGAGAATCTCGGTCTTGACGGTCTGGACAACAGCCGGCGCCAGCGCGGTCTTGAGTTCATCATGGCGCTCACGCTCGGTGCGTTCGATGGCCTCGTCGAGAACCTCGGAAACGGAATGCGAAAAGCGATCTGCCGATCCTGCACGCTGATGCACGATATCAATGCGCTGCGACAGTTCGGCCCGTGCACCGGCCTCTTGCTCGGCTTGGTCCGCCATCGTGCTGCAGAGTTGTTCGTGAGCGTTGCCGAGTGCATCGAGACGGCGCGACAGGTCGGCAAGGCGTTCTGTCTCGCTTTCGAACAAGAGCTCCTTAAGCTTGTTGACGCTATGTGACGTAACGCTTGCGGGCATCAGCGGCGCCTCCTGGACAGCGGGACGACGAGCACCGGATCATTCCCGTGAAATGTGGCGGATGCGTTCACCGAGATCGAGCACGCTCTTGGCCAGTTCATCAAATGCCGTGCGCCGCTCGGCGCCCATCTCACCGGCCATGGCCTCCAGGCGTGCATGCAATGCGGTCAGGCGGCTGCCGACACTTGTTTCGAGATCGTTGAGACGGGCCTCAAGTGCCGCAATGCGACGGTCGGTCTGGCGGACGATATCTCCGATCAGAAGGTCCCTGATCTGGTCCATTTTCTCGTCCTGGCCGTCTCGTGTGGCCGTCCCTGTGCGCAACTGATCAATCGATGTTGCGATCATGGCGTTACAACCTTTCCAAATCGTCTGCCCGGCAGAGTATGAGAGGCCCTGCCATCATGGATCGCCCTTCCGACAATGCAATGGTGAATGGGCAGAGATGTATGAACAAGCGATGCACTTGCTTCCTGACTTGGCGGGGATCATGAGTGTGGCGGCACGGATCCGATAGCATCCATGAAATGTCATACTTCCGCGCAAGGACGTAATGTTTGATGTTATAGGATTGTAGACACGAGTAAAATCCAACAATTGCCTTAACAATAGGCTGCTTTGCCGCAATCCTGATACTGACCCAATCTTATGCGCTCAATGATGGGATCGGGATGCGTGGATTCTTGGTTCTGGAACCTGCCGATGTTCCGTGCCCCGCGGATGCCGCGTGGCTAGGCAAGTGTGGTGATCGAGAAGTTCGCAGCATTCTTGTCGGTTTGGATGTGGAGGCGGACGTATCGATCTGATCGATATTAGATCGCAAAGTTGGTGGGTATCGTTCCGATCGCGCAATTGGTGCGAACCCGGTGCTACTCATTTCCGCTAAACGGGTGAACTGAGCATTCCTGGGGCAGGCGTCGGGAATGAACCGGCACAGGAGAAGAGGCCCTGCAGCGCCGCGGATCGGGCACTATACGCAGGTGGAGCATGGCTCAGAGGATAGCGGATCGGGGATGGCCGTGCCGAGGGGCGGCGGGCGGCTCATTCATTCCGCCGCATTGCGATGGCGGACCGATTGCGCGGCATGCTCAAAAGCGATGAGCAGATCGGCGCGGTGGGCTTTGGCGTGTGCGATCGCCTCATGCTTGATGGCGCCGAACCCCCTGACCGCCAGCGGCCACCGAGCCAATGCAATGGCGGCGTCGTGTCCGGCGCTGGGCAAGGCTCCAGCAATACGGTCGAGGTCTGCTTCGTAAATGGCGATGAGACCGCGTTCGGCGCGACGCTCGGCGGTATGGCCGAAAATGTCGAGAGCCGTGCCGCGCAGTCGTTTGCCCTTTGCCAGGACGCGCAAGAGCGCCATGATCCAGGGGCCGAACCGGCGCTTCACCGGACGGCCTGTTGCGGGGTCCATGCGCGCTATGAGCGGCGGGGCTAGATGAAGGCGGATCACCTCGACGTGCTCGAACTGATCGCGGATCCAGCGCTCGAAACGGCCATCGGTGAAGAGGCGCGCGACCTCGTATTCGTCCTTGATGGCAAGCAGCTTGTGATAGGCGCGGGCGACGGTCTCGGTCAGCGTGGTGCCCGAGGGCATTGCGTGCTGCTCGGCGCGGCGGATCGCGTCGATACGCATTCTATAGCGATCGGCGAGAGCGGCGTCCTGGTAGGCGCAAAGATCGGCGGCGCATATTGCGATGAGCTCGTCGAGATCGGCGGGTGCCGGCGCAGGTTCGTTGACGCCTGGCGCGGCACGCCTGTCGCGCGTTGATCCGAGCAGGCCATCGAGCACGTCCGGCTGATGCGCCGCCAGACGGCCCAATCGGAAGGCTTGGTGGTTCTGCTCGATATCGACCCCGTTGACGGAGATCGCTTCTTCGATGGCCTCGGAGGCCATGGGAACGACACCGCGCTGATAGGCATGTCCGACGAGCAGCATGTTGGCATAGATGGCGTCGCCGAGAAGCTTTACCGCAATTGCATGCGCATCCAGGATTTCGGGTGATCGCGTGCCGGCGCGCGCGGTGATGGCGGCGATGAGGGCCGTGTCCGGCGTTGTCAGGTCGGGATCGCGCGTGAAGTCGCCGCTGGTGGCAGCATGGCTTGAGACGATCATCGCGGTGCGATCGGGCGCCACCATCTCGAGCACCTTGTTGGATGCGGTCACGACGAGATCGCCGCCGAGCACCACATCGGCACCCTCGACGCCGATCCGGATTGCATGAATTTCAGCTGGGGTTGGCGCAAAGCGCATGTGACAGGCGACGGGGCCGCCCTTCTGGGCTATTCCCGTGACGTCGATCGCGCCGAAGCCAATTCCGGCGATGTGGGCGGCCTGTCCCAGAACGGCCGTGATCGTGACGACGCCGGTGCCGCCGATGCCGGTGGCGAGAAGCGACTGCGGTTTATTGAGCGAGGGGCGCTGCGGCTCGGGCAGGTGTGTCAGAGCATCGCCGATGGCGGCAGGGCGACGGCGGCGCGGGCGCGCGCCTTCCAGGCTGACGAAACTCGGGCAGAGCCCATCGAGGCAGGTGCGATCCTTGTTGCAGGCCGACTGGTCGATCTCGCGCTTGCGCCCCCATTCGGTTTCCAGCGGCGTGATGGCGATACAGTTAGACGTGATGCCGCAATCGCCGCAGCCTTCACAGACGAGGGAATTGATGGCGATGCGCACGTCGGGGTCGGGCGCTATATGGCGTTTGCGGCGTCGGCGCAGCTCAGCAGCGCACGTCTGGTCGTAGATCAATACGGTGACGCCGTCGATCGCCGCCAGATCTTTCTGGACAGTATCGAACGTGCTTCGGGGGTGGACCGTCACGCCTGGTGGGAACAAGCCGGCATGATATTTTTCCGGTTCGTTCGATACGACGGCGACGCTGACGGCGCCTTCGCCGACAAGCTGGCGTGCCATCTGCTCCAGCGTCATGCCGCCATCGAGATGCTGGCCGCCCGTCATCGCCACGGCATCGTTGAAGAGAAGCTTGTAGGTCATCGTCACGCCGGACGCGATCGCCGCACGCATGGCGAGAGAGCCTGAATGCACATATGTACCATCACCGATGTTCTGGTAGACGTGCCGGCGCCTGGAGAAGGGCGCCTCACCGATCCAGTTGGCGCCCTCCGCGCCCATCTGCGTGAAGCCCTCCGTGTCGCGATCCATCCACTGCACCATGTAGTGGCAGCCGATGCCGGCATAGGCGCGCTCGCCTGCAGGGACGCGAGTGGATGTGTTGTGCGGACAGCCGGCGCAGAAATAGGCGCGCCGCTGCATGGCTTCGGGTCCGACTGGTCGGCGATCCTGCGCGGCCTTCAGCTCAGCGGTCCGGCGCTCGAGGGTGCGGTCACCGCTGGCGGCGGCGAGACGCTCGCCAATGGCGATGGCGAGTTGCAGGGGATCGAGAGCGCCGGACTCTGGAAAGAGGGGGCGACCGTGCTCGTCACGCTTGCCGATGACGCGGGGGCGCGTGTCGAGCTCGTAGAGCTGTTCCTTGACCTGCGTTTCGATGAGCGAGCGCTTTTCCTCGATGACCATGAGGAGGTCGAGACCTTCCGCAAAGCGCTGGAGCCTCGCGGGCTCAAGCGGCCAGACGAGGGCAACCTTGTAGAGCTTGAGCCCGAGCGCAGATGCGCGCGCCTCGTCGAGGCCCAGCATATCGAGGGCCTGGCGTGTGTCGGAATAGCTCTTACCCGATGCGACGATCCCGATGCGGGCTTCGGTCCCACCGTCGAAGATCGACTTGTCGAGACCGTTGGCGCGCACGAACGCGTGTACCGCGTCGCGTTTGTAGTTGTGCCAGCGCGCCTCCTTTTCCAGCGGCGGATCGGCGAGGCGGATGTTCAGCCCACCGGGCGGCATCGGGAATTCGGCTTCGCCCGGCAATGCGATTGTAAGGCGATGGGGATCGGCGTCGACCACTGCGGTGCTCTCGACGTTGTCCTTGACGCATTTGATGCCGACCCATGTGCCGGCGTAGCGCGAGAGTGCGAAGCCGAAAAGTCCCAGGTCGATGAGATCCTGTACGCCTGCGGGATTGAGAACCGGGATCATGGCATCGACGAATGCGAACTCGGACTGATGTGCGGACGTCGAGCTTTCGCAGATGTGATCGTCGCCCATCAGCGCGATAACACCGCCGTTTTTTGAGGTGCCTGCGTGGTTGGCGTGGCGTAGCGCATCGCCGGAGCGATCGACGCCGGGACCCTTGCCGTACCAGACGCCGAAGACGCCGTCGAAACGGCCTTCGCCGCGCAGCTCGGCCTGTTGCGTTCCCCAGAGCGCGGTGGCGGCGAGGTCCTCATTGATCGCCGGTTGGAAGACGATGTCGGCTGCCGGCACGCGCTGACCGGCCAGTGCGAAGGCGGTTTCCAGCGTGGCAATCGGTGAGCCGCGATAGCCGGTGACATAGCCCGCGGTATCAAGGCCGGCCGCAGTATCGCGCGACTTCTGCATCAGCACGAGACGGACGATTGCCTGCATGCCGTTCAGGAGCTGATCGTTGCGGGCAAGATCGAACTTGTCGGCGAGCCGAGGCGTCGGCTTCATCGTTGGCCTCCGGCCATCGGTTTGGCGGCATTGACGCCGCCACATCGAAATGAGTGGAAAGCGTGTCATGCTTCGCCAGGGGTTGCAATCGACGAGATCGCATTCATGTTTCCGTCAAACATGAACGCGATCCAGCATCTTGTTTCGAGCATGTTTTTCACGCTGAACCGCTGCACACTTCAGCTCAACACGCTCTAAGGTTCAAAGAAAAAACCTCGGCTGAAGACCGAGGTTTTTCGAGGTTCGTGAAATTCAGGATATGGCGTGCATCATGGATCGGCATCAGCCCGCCAGTGCATCGACCTTGCCGAATTTCTCTGCGAGCAGATAATAGAAGGTGACGCGCTGCTTTTGCTTGTCGGCCTTCATTTTCTCGCAGACGTCCTTGATCGCTGCGTCAATGGCCTTGTCGTCGCTAAGGCCCAGTTTTTTCTTGCACCAGCTGTCGCGAACACGGTCGAGCTCATCCTTGCTGGAGCAGGAGACGAGGGAGGCGTCCTTGCTCTTGAGGGCTATCCCCAAGTGCTTGACGATGCCGGACACGGCCTTTTCGTTGGCGCCGGGCACGTAGCGCTTGAGGTCATCCAGATATTCTGTGCTCATTCTCGGATCTCCCGTATTCAAGTCTTGAGTCATATCGCGAAGGGATAAACACGTGGGATGCACAGGGCACCTTACCGTCCGTGCGCGTCCGGTCATAGCGTTAGGGCGAGAGAAAATTAAGGGCCGCGGGCACTTGGAACGCGAAAACTGATGTACGGCAGGGCGCCATGCGATTGCGCGCCATGTTGCGGTCGTGTGCCGCCGCACAATTTGTTCCGTTGGGTCAATCGGTTAGACGGGCGACGGCCCAAGATGTGCAGGTCTGCGAGCCGTTGGCGCTCCGGTCACGGTTCCCCTCATGCATTCGCGGGGTCGTGTGGGTGGCCCTTGAAGGCCATGTAGCTTGCGTTGATTCGGGCAGAGTGCGCGTCGTGGCCGCTCAGGTCGGCAACGACAGTGGCGGCGATCCGGGACAGCTCATCGGTAACGACATCCCAATGCGGCGGGCGCTTGTAGTCACTCGTGTAGATCGCCGAATCTGTCATTTGATCGAAGGCGCGCGCTTCTGCCAAAGCGTCAGCACGGCTTGCGGCGAGGGCTTCGCTCGCAAGTGCCGACAGCATGATGCGTTCGCTCGCTGCCAGAGCATCCCACAGGCTGCGGCGCAGGCCGAGCGTAATCGCGTGACCCGTGTCGCACAGACCGGGTAGCAGACGATGCGGAAGAGCGGCATGGAGTGCTGCGAACCGCTCGTGCGGGATCGCAAAAGCCGGGCCATGGAGCTCGATGCCGTCGAGGTCGGGGGCGCCGATCAAATCACTCACGGACGCAACGACGCCATCTGCAGGGTGTGCATCGACGGCCTCAAGTACTTCTGCGGCGAGCCCTGTGATGGCGATGTGTTTGCCGCGGAAGTCGGCACGGGTGCGGATGGGTGTGCGAGTGAAGAGGCCGTGGGCCGCTCCTGAATGGCCGATCACGAGGCCCTTCATGTTAAACTCCGCCGCGAGGGTGTCCCACAGGTCCTGTCCGCTGGCAGCCGTGAGCCATGCATTGAGGTGGTCGATGTCCATGCCGGTGCCGCAAGGCAGGCCGGCGAAGTAGGAAAACGCGGGATGTAACGTGCGATGCGCATGCTCGTGGCCAGCGTAGAGGTCAGCATCGCCGGTTATCACGGACTTGAAAGCGTTGCCGCCGACCAGCGGTTCATCGGCGATATCAATGACCCAGCGGCCGTTGGTGGCTGCTTCGATGCGTCTCACAAACCGGTGGATGTGGTCGGCGGGTCCCGATACCGAATCGGGCCACAGGCACACCATGCGAAGTCTACGCCGATGCTGCACGACATTTGGCGTGGCGAGCCCCCGGAAATCGTCTGCGGCCTTTGCGGCGCTTGCAGCTGCCACGGCCGCTGTTCCGAGCCCGAGAGCGGCGGCGCTCGAGCCTTTGAGAAAATCACGACGGTCCATGCTCTGTCTCCTTGGGTGGGAGCGAGCTTTATCAAAGCGTAACGGCTGGAACATGACAATGGCCCGGCCGTGGCATCTGAGGCGTGTCGTGCCAGTGTTTGCCGATCAGTTGACGCGCCCCATCAGGTGGTTGATGGCGTGGAAAAAGTTCTCCGGGCCGACGTAGCCTGGAATGCGGCCGACCTCGCGGTTATTGTGCATCAAAACCGTGGTCGGGACCATCTCGACGGGGCTGTCGAGACCCAGCTCGTCGTAGGCCTTGTCGTTCAAGTCAATGAATTTCAGGGGCAGGCTGCGGCTCTTGGGCGAGGTCTGATAGGCCGGCACGACATAGCGGCGGAACATGCTGCAATACGTGCAGCCCGGCGCTTCAAGCACGACGAGCTGCAGATTGGCGGCGGCATCTTCGCCCGTAATGGTCGCGGTCGATACCAGATCGGCGTCACGAGCGGCTTCTGCGTGCGTCGCGGAGATGCAAAATATCGGAGCGATTGGCAGAACAAACAACGCCATGAGGCGCGCCCGGGTGGTGTTGCGCCGGATGTGCCGTGTGCGTTCGGGTATGCGGGTCAGGATTTTCTGGCGCCTGTCGGTCATCGGTGGCCTCGTGCCGAAATGGTGAGCTGGTTTGGCTCATCCAAATCGCGGGCCGTTATGGGGCTGGCTTGCGGTGCAACAGCGCGTAAGTTTTCGTTAAGGTTAACACCGACGGTGCCATCGTTCGCTCAGAAAGGCATCCTTCGCGTCAGAAGGGTACGGCGGGCTGCAGTGATCCCATGAAGAAGGTGGCGCCGAGCGCCGTCACGAGAGCCGCGCCGCCGAGACCCGCCGCTCGCTCGATGCGCCAACCCCAGCGGCTGTCTTCACCGGCCATGCGGGTTGCCAGTTCGCGCGAGCCGACAGCGAGGGCGGCCAATGCCGACACGGTGATGGCGGTGCCGAGCGCCATGGCGAACGTGGCGAAGACACCCGCCCACATCAGGCCCTGACTGATGGCGAATACGAGTACGATGATGGCGCCGGTGCAGGGGCGAATTCCGACCGAGAAGGCTACGGCGAGCGCACTGGTCCACGACCACGCGCCGTTGAGCTGGTCGGCTGCCGGCATGTGGGCATGACCGCACCCACAATCCTCGCCATGATGTTGATGATGGGCGATGGTGTTGTGGTCGATAGGGCATGCCTGAAGCGGGTCGGCCTGGTCGCCGTGCCGAATCTCACGGGCGTGATGATGGTGGGCGTGGGCATGACGATGGTGGTTGGTGTGAGCATGCGTATGCGTATCCGTATGCGCTGCGCCAGTGCCTGCCGTGCGGTGCTGCTGCCATCCCGCGATCACCGCCTTCACTTGTGTGTACAGCAGCCAAATACCGATCAGGGTGACGAGGCCCCAGCTCAGCGTCTCGACCCAGCCTTCGGTCGCCTTGATGTCGAGGCTGGTGGCGCGCAACACCAGTACGAGTATGGCGACGAGGACGAGGGCAGACAGGCCCTGGATGGCGGCGGCCAGGAACGACAGTGCGATGCCGCGCTTCACGGTACGCTCGTTGGCGAGCACATAGGATGAAATGACGGCCTTGCCATGGCCCGGTCCGGCGGCGTGGAGGACGCCGTAGCCGAAGGAAATCGCACCGAGGACCAGCGCCGCCCACAGCGGATTTCCAGTTTTCAGATCCTTGACGGCGGTCGCCAGCGCACGGTGCACTTTCTGTTGTGTGGCCATCAGCCATGCATAGAAGCGGCCAAACGGTCCGCTTGTAATGCTGGGTTGTGAACCGGCGCTGCGGCTGGCAAACGGACTTTGTTTTCGCACGTCGGCGGCTTTGTGCCGGGCTGCCGGGAACTCGTCGGTTGCAGCGGCGGCAGCTGCTGGAGCACGTGGAGAAGGAGCCTGCGCCGACGCCGGTGTTGCGACGACGACGAGCAACGCCACCGTGAATAACAACGCTTTGATGATCGATTGCATCATGCCGAGGTCATGTCTTGGGGCAGTTGAGCACGATCGACTTGGCAACGGCGCCGCCGAGGTCCATGCCGACACTGCCCGATGCATCGACCTGAGCGGCCTGGGCCAGTCGTTTCGCCAGCTCTTCATCCTCCTTGGGAACAGCGATTGCCGCTTGGCAGCCCGCAGGAGCATTGGCAAGCGTCACGGCGTTCTCCTTGGCCAACTCGAAGGAGATGAAGAAGCTCGGGTCATATACGGCAAAGCTCAGCCCTTCCGCTTCGGCGAGCACGGGCTGATCAAGGGGCATCGTCATGTGCAGCGAAAGCTGGCCGTTCGTATATTCCAGCCAATAATCCTTCGGGTCGGCGAGTTTCAGCAGGGAGTCGCCGAGCCTCGGGAATGTGAAGTAGTCGAATTCTTTCAGGCCGTCGATGTTGACCTGGGCAAGCTCCGCCAGCTCCTTGCGGTCGTACTGGCCGTCGTTGTTGGCATCGAGGCCCTGTATCGCCATGGCGGCGTACATCTCGTCGAATGTCCACTTCTGCATGAAGCCGGTAACGGCACCGCGCTCATAGGTTACCGTCGTCTCGACGGTCACCCACACGTGGGGATGGGCATCCGCGGGTCGCGGCGCCAGCGCTGCGAGCGCCATTGCGAGGCACACGGAAGCCGCTAGGCTCTTGAGATGGCACAGGCGTTTCATGGCTTGATCCATTCGCGGTATCGGCGCGGTCTTTCGGGTGGGATGTTGATCGAATCTCATTGGACTATGACGCAGACACAGGGCAAATCACAGCGCCACATCGATATTACGGTGCCTGCGGACTGAGGCGCGATCGTGGCGACCAACCGTTTGTAGTCGTTTATGATTTTTTAGTGCTGCGGCGGCGCTGCGGCAGCATTTCGCAGGGCGATGCCTTGCAGTTGTGGGCAGATGATATAACATCCGAATCATGTTATGTGCCTGCCGCCGGGTCTGCGGCCGGATCAACAGACTTGCGACAGCTATCGGGGGTGTCGGGGCAGGGCTAGAGCCTGATCGATTGAGATGGAAGCACGACTGCTTCCATCGAGGCCGTGATTGAAGCTCTCAAACAAAAAGATAGAGCAGGCCGCAACGGCCTGAGTTGATTCAATCAAAACCTGACCTGCTCTAGAGCATGTTTATCTGAAGTGTGTAGCGGTTCAGTGTGAAAAACATTCTCAAAACAAGGGGTTGGATCGCATTGGTGTTTCCATCAAACAGGAAAGCGATCTAACGGCGACGCATTGGCGATCCGGCTTGGCGGATTCAGACGTTTCAAAAAAGGGGTATGCAGGATGGGTGTCAGCGCAGTGTGGGGACGGTTGGGCTTGGTTGTTCCGGGGCTTTGCCTTGCGGCCATCGTGGCGGTCTCTCATGGATCTGCGGCAGCGCAATCCGATCGACTCGACGTGGTCGTCACGATCAAGCCCGTGCATTCTCTGGTCGCACAGGTCATGGAAGGGGTCGGCGAACCCTCTCTGCTGATCGAGGGGCGGGCCTCTCCTCATGCGTTTTCGCTACGGCCTTCGGATGCAAAGGCACTGAACAGTGCGGACGTGGTCGTGCGTGTCGGGCCTTCGCTGGAGCCATTCACGGTGAGACTCGCGGAAACATTGGGCTCGGAGACGACGCTGGTGACATTAGCCGAGGCGCCGGGGGTAGAGGTGCTGCAGATGCGGCGCGGATCGCGCTTCGAGGCGCATGAGCACAGCGATTCGCACGATCACGGTCATGCGGAGACCGGCCAAGATGACGGTCATGGTCATGGTGACAAGGATGCCGATGACGACGTCCATGCTATGGGCGGCCTCGATGCGCACATCTGGCTCGATCCGGACAATGCTAAGGCGATCGTTCGCTACATTGCCAATGTGTTGGGCTCGCGGCGCCCGGAGATGAAGGACAAATTTTCCGCCAATGCTACCAAAGCGATTGCCGCCATCGACGCGCTCGATGCGGAAGTTCGCGCGGACATTGCACCGATCGTCGGTAAGCCGTTTGTCGTGTTCCATGACGCGTATCAATATTTCGAGCGTCATTACGGATTGCAGGCTGCCGGTGCCATCACGCTCAATCCGGAGGTGAAGCCTTCGGCGCGGAGGCTTTCGGAAATTCGCGAAACGCTGGCCGAAACAGGCGCAAGCTGCGTCTTCGCCGAGCCGCAATTCTCGCCGCGCATCGTCGCCAGCGTGATTGAAGGCTCGCATGCAAAGGCGGGCACGCTCGATCCGCTCGGTGCCGATCTGCCAGCAGGACCGGATCACTACGCGGCTTTGATGCGTACCCTCGGCAAGGACATGGTGGCGTGCCTTGGAAAGAGTACAGGGTGATCGGCACCCGAGACGCAACTGATTGCGACAGCGTGCCGCTTGGTTGCGGGAGAGAGCCGTCCAAGAAAAAAGGGCAGTCCTTGCTGACTGCCCTTTCGTCATTTGTCACGGCGTAGCCTGGAGCATGTTGAGCTGAAGTGTGCAGCAGTTCAGCGTGAGACACATGCTCGAAACAAGATGCTGGGTCGCGTTCATGTTTCCATCAAACATGAACGCGATCTATGGCATTCAATTCACGTCAGCGCGGTTGGTGCGCGAGTAGCGCTGGAAGGCGCGGCGCTCGTAGCTGGCGCGGCGTGAGGCCACGGCGTTGGCATGCTGCTCCGCATCGACCTGGGTGAAGTCACCCGGTTCGGTCTTGAAGCGCTCCCACGTCACGGTTACGCGGGTGCCGGTCGGGACGCGCGGATATAGGTCGAGCACATCCTCATTATACATGCGGATGCAACCCTTGGAGACGGCCTGACCGATGGTCCAGGGCGCGTCGGTGCCATGGATGCGGTAGGTCGACGAACCGAGATAAAGCGCACGGACGCCGAGCGGGTTCAGCGGATGGCCGCCAGGTACGAACGTCGGCAGCTTCGGGTTCTCGCGGCGCATCTCCGGCGTTGGCGTCCACGGCGGGTTCTCGCGCTTCATGGAGACGGATGTCACGCCCTGCCAGCGGCTCTGTTCGCGCGGTACCGCGATCGGATAGCTGATGGCCTGGCCCTTCTTGTGGACCCAGTAGAGGCGGCGGTCGCCGAACGAGACGATCACCTGGCCAGCGTTGTACTGGCCCGGGAAGGATACGGTCTTGCGGCCACCACCGTGCTGTTCGTCGCCGCCCCACAGGAACGAGAAGAAGTCCTGTGCGGATGCGGTGGCGGTGAAAGTGGTGCTCATGAGAAGGGCGGCAGCACTCGCTGCGCAGGCCTTCAGGAAGGTAGTGGAAACGGATGTCATTGCCTGGCGGCTCCGTATACTCGAGTTTACGCGGTCGCGGGTTGGGTTCCGGCCCGATAACGAGCAGGAACCTTTTCCGGATCCGCGTGATGCTGCGCGGTTATGGTTGATAGATCGTATATCGCGCGTCGTTTCCTTCCGGCAGAGCATGCGGGCCACAGTTCGACCAAGATTTTGCCGCGCGAGGTCCATGATTTGCCTTCGGTGGTCGGCAGGTCGGGGCGCGCGGCTGGATATCTTCAAAATTTCTTTTTCGGATCATGCGGTTGCGCCCCTTTTGGAGCGTTGTACCAGGGCGCGATTCGTGCCTTATGCAACCATTGTTGCCGTTTCCCTGTAGCCAGGGAAGTCACGATCAATGGAAGTCTCATGAGACGGGAAATCCGAATGACATCGAGCACCGGTGAGAGAGAGAATCGCCAGCGTTCCATCATGAGCGCAGTGCTGCTGGTGTTGCTCGCCGCGGCATCCAGTGGCGACGTGGCGGTCGCGCAACGTGCGCTGGTGGCGCCGGAAGCGGCAACGGGGTGGACGGAGAAGCCGCTGGCGCGGGCGCAGCGGCACATGGTTGCTGCGGCCCATCCGATTGCTGCCGAGGTGGGGCGTGAGATCCTGCGCCGCGGCGGCAACGCACTCGATGCGGCGATCGCAACGGTGCTCGTGCTGGGCATCGTCGAGCCGCAGTCCTCCGGGCTCGGTGGCGGAGCGTTCATGCTGGTGCATGATGCGGCGTCGCGCACACTGTCCACCTACGATGCCCGCGAGACGGCGCCTTCGGCGGCGCAGCCTGATCGCTTCTTGCGCGAGGAAAAGCCGATCGGCTTCCGGGTAGCGGTGAACTCGGGCCTGTCGGTCGGCGTGCCGGGGCTGGTGCGTGGGCTGGAACTTGCCCATGCAGAGCACGGCCGGCTGTCGTGGGCCGACCTGTTTGCGCCGGCGATCCGCATCGCGCGTGATGGATTTCCACTATCGCCGAGGCTTCACGGGCTCCTGGTCCGGAATGGGGCGGAACGGTTCTCGGCCAAGGCACGCGCGCATTTCTTCGATGCTACGGGGCGTGCGCACGCAATTGGCCATGTGCTGAAGAATCCGGAACTCGCCGCGACGCTCGAGCGGATCGCGCAGGAGGGAGCGGGCGCGTTCTATACGGGCCCTGTCGCCGATGCGATCGTCAATGCGGTACGTGAGGCATCGCCTGCGGGTGACCTGAAGCTGTCCGACCTCTCGGCCTACCGTGCATTGACGCGTGATCCGGTGTGTATCAACTATCGCCGGCGGCGCGTGTGCGGCATGGGAGCACCCTCCTCGGGCGGCCTCACCGTGGCACAGACACTGAAGCTGATCGAGCCGTTCGCGCAGGTTCAAGGTCCAGACAAGCGCATGAGCGTGCCAGCGTTGCACATCATTGCGGAGGCGGAGAAGCTCGCCTACGCGGACCGCGATTTCTATATTGCCGATCCTGCTTTTGTGGATGTGCCTGCGGGTTATCTTGATGACACCTATCTCGCTCAGCGCCGCAGCCTGATCGATACGGAACGGGCAATGGAGAAGGCTCTGCCCGGCACGCCGCCCGGCGCGCGCGCGGACTTCAATGGCGCCGATGCAACGCGGGAGCGCGGCGGGACGACGCATTTGTCCGTTGTCGATAGCGAGGGCAACGCCGTGGCTATGACGGCGACGATCGAGGGCGCGTTCGGCTCTGGTCTTTGGGCGGCGGGCTTCCTGCTCAACAACGAGCTTACCGATTTCTCGTGGCGCCCCGTCGATGTACAGGGGCGTAAAATCGTCAATCGTGTGGAAGCGGGCAAGCGCCCGCGCAGCTCGATGGCACCGACGATCGTCTACGGTGAGGATCGTAACGTCGAGGCCGTGCTCGGCGCGCCGGGCGGACACCGCATTATTGTTTACGTGGTCAAGGCTCTAGTCGGCCTCATAGACTGGGGGATGGATGCCCAGGCTGTGGCAGCGCTGCCTAACTTCGGCGATCGCGGTCGCGGTTTCGAAATCGAACGGGGGCGCGGGGCGGCCGTTGCGGCGCTGCGCTTGCAGGTGCTGGGACACAAGGTGCGCACCGACGCAATGACTTCGGGACTGCATATCATTGTGCAGCACGGGGGATACCTCGAAGGCGGGGCCGATCCGCGGCGCGAAGGCGTCGCGCTGGGCGACTGATACCGGCGCGATTGACATGCGGCAAACCGCTGTCCGCTCCTGCAGTGTTCAATGTCGAAGCGTTTGCGGCGTTAAGCCTCGCACCGGTTGGCATGTGGTGGTATGGGACGCGCATCATTTCAGGGAATTCCCACCGTGAGCCAAAGCGAACGTAACATTACCGTCGTCGGAGCCGGCGTGCTCGGTCTATGGCAGGCGCTCATGCTGGCGCGCTCGGGACATGCGGTCCGGCTCGTCGAAGCATCGCGCGATCCATTTGCGGCGACAGCCAGCCGGTTTGCGGGGGCGATGCTGGCGCCGGACTGCGAAGCAGAGTCGGCTCCGCAAGTGGTGCGCCAGTTCGGGCACGACGGGCTGAAGCTGTGGCGCGCGGCCTATCCGCATCTCACTGAGGCCGGAACGCTGGTGGTTGCGGCATCGCGCGATCGCTCCGAGCTCAACCGGTTCGCACGCATGACAGAAGGCCATTGCAGCCTCGACGGCGCAGCGATCTCGGAGCTGGAGCCGGATCTTGGCGACCGGTTCGCAGCCGGTCTCTTCTTCGCCGATGAGGCGCACATGGAAACGCCCGCGGCGATGGCCTACCTTCTCGACGAGGCGCGTCGCTCAGGCGCTGAGATCGTTCTCGGCGAGCGCGTCGATATCGCCGATCTGGAGGGCACTGTCATAGATTGTCGCGGCCTTGCCGCAAGCGATGATCTGGAAACCTTGCGTGGCGTACGCGGAGAGCGCCTCGTCGTGCATGCTCCCGACGTGACGCTCATGCGGCCGGTGCGGCTTTTGCATCCACGCCATCCGCTCTACGTGGTGCCCTGGCCGGGTAACCGCTTCATGATTGGCGCTACCGTTATCGAGAGCGAGGATGACGGGCCGGCAACCGTTCGCTCGGCGCTCGAATTGATGGGCAATGCCTATGCGCTGCATCCGGGCTTTGGCGAGGCGCAGGTTCTGGAGATCGGAGCGGGTTTGCGGCCGGCCTTTCCCGATAATGTTCCACGTGTCGTGTGGACGAGGCACGGGCGCCTCATCCATGTCAACGGCGCCTACCGGCATGGGTTCCTGCTCGCCCCGGTTTTGGCAGAAGTGGTATGCGCTGTCATCGCCGATCCGGCGTTCACTCATCCCTTGCTGCTTTCAGGCTGAAGCCGGGCGAGTTCGTCTGCCTCCCGCCGCTCGGCGAACGCCTGACGCAGGATCTGCGCGGACGAATTCAGAAACAGCGCCGCCATCGCTCCGGCGACGATCAAGTCCGGCCAGGCGCTTGTGGTGACGCCGACAGCGAGAGCGGCACCCATCACGGCGACATTTCCGATTGCGTCGTTGCGCGAGCAAAGCCAGACCGAGCGCACATTTGCGTCGCCATCCTTGTAGCGCAACAGGAGAAGGACGCTTGCGACGTTCGCAGCCAGCGCCATGAAGCCGATGACGCCCATCACCTCCGCATTCGGCACGCCCAGCACGAACACCTGATAGGCGGTCGAGCCGAACACGAACAGGCCCATGGCAAACAGGCTCACGCCCTTTAACAGCGCCGCGTTGGCCCGCACCGTCAGCGCGCTGCCGATGACAGCCAGCGAAATACCATAGGTCAACGTGTCGCCGAGGAAGTCGAGTGCGTCGGCCTGGAGCGCCTGTGACCCTGCAAGACGGCCGGCACCCATTTCGACGAAGAACATTGCCGCGTTGATGGCGATCACGGTCCACAGCACGCGCTTGTAGCGCGGGTCGATGCCGTCGAAGCGGGGATTGCCGCTGCATCCGCAAGCGTGGTCATCGCATGTGCTACTCATTGGTCCATCCGTATTCTTATGGTCGTTACTGTGCTTTGCAGGCAATGAAATGGAGTTCTACATTCTCCAGTGACTAGAGGAGCAAGCCCGATGTCACGAAAAAGTTCCGTTGTCGCCGCGGACATTCGCACGAATGCCGGCATGGCGATCGGCGAGGCGGCGCGGCTCACCGGGGTCAAGGTGGCGACCATCCGCTATTACGAAAGTATCGGCCTTCTGGCAGAGCCGGTGCGCACGCAGGCCGGCCGCCGCGTTTACGACGACGCGGCGGTCTCACGTCTGAAATTCATACGTCACGCGCGGGAGCTGGGTTTCGAGATCGAGCAGATCCGACGGCTGCTGGAACTGTCTGGTGAGCCACAGCGCTCGTGTGCGGAGGTGGACCGCATCGCCAAGACGCATCTGTCGGAAATCAACAGCCGCATCGCGCGGCTAAAGGCCCTGCGCGAGGAACTACAGCACATGATTTCAGAGTGCGCTCAGGGCCAAGTCTGCAGATGTCGGATACTCGAGGTTCTTTCAAATCACGACTACTGCCGCCACCTGACGCATTGATCTGTCTCAATCCGTTATGCGCCATTTCGCCTTCGTGCTTCAGTCTTGAAGCGTCATGATTGTTTCCTAAACTCAACTGCTAAGGCCGCTCCCTGCGGCATCTGCTGAGGGGTGGCCCCATTCGTGGAACTGACGTTTCATTACGTAGGGTGATTGTCATGGCAGAAGAGATCAAAAAGACCACGGGTCAGGTTCCGGCAGAACGTTCACCACGCGACACCTGGAGCCTGATGCGCTCCGACATGGATCGCTTTTTCGACTCCATGTTCGGCGGGCGCGGCTTTCCCAGCCTGTTCGGATCGGCTGGTGTGGGCTTTGGCGCGATGAACCCCAACATCGACGTCCGCGAGAACGGCAGCGAGATCGTCATTGAAGCCGAGCTGCCGGGCATGGAGGAAAAGGACGTGCAGCTCACATTCCGTGACGGCGTCATAACCCTCAAGGGCGAGAAGAAGTCGGAGCGCGAGGAGAAAAAGGACGACTATTTCCTCGCCGAGCGCAGCTACGGCAGCTTCCAGCGTTCATTCCGCCTGCCCGACACGGTCGAGGTGGACAAGGCGACGGCCAGCTTTGACAAAGGCGTTTTGAAGGTGACGCTGCCCAAGTCGGCGGCGGCTATAAAGTCGGAGAAGACGATTCCGATCGGGAAAGGTTGAGCGGGCGACACGAACTGAGCTAACGACAAGATTTCGAGCAGGTCAGGTTTCGATTGAATTACGTCTGGACGTTGTGACCTGCTCTATCGTCTTGGCTGGGAGCCCCGGGCATGCGCATTGTTTTTTTGAAGCGGCTTTGCAGCCCTTTTACGCTGCGACGATGGTTGCGGCAGGCTTGTCGAGGCCAAGCTTTTCGCGCACCACCTTCGTCGCCGTCACATAGTCGGGCTTGCCGGAACCCAACAGCGGTACCGGTGCAATCATGACGTCTGCCGGTATCGACAGCTCATTGATACCTTTCTGTTTGGCAAACGCCTGGAAGTCGGCGCGGCTTGCCTTATCGTTGCCGGTGAGCAGTACCAGTCGCTCGCCTTTTCTCTGATCGGGCACCGAGACCACGACTGAGATCGCCGTCGGCCACAGCTCAGCGGCCGCGGCTTCCACCGCCGACAGTGACACCATCTCGCCGCCGATCTTGGCGAAGCGTTTGGCGCGTCCGCATATCTTGATGAAGCCCTGTTGGTCGATCGTCACGATGTCGCCGGTGTCGTGCCAACCGTCGCGCGGAGGCTCCAGCACGCCGGGGTTTTCGGCGCGCAGATAACCCATCATGACATTGGGACCGCGCACGTAGAGCCGCCCGCCTTCCTCGATGCCCGGCACCGGCTCAAGCCGCGCTTCCATCAGTGGCGATAAACGCCCGACCGTGCCCGACTTGTTGGCGAGTGGCGTGTTGATGGCGAGCACGGGGGCAGTCTCGGTGACGCCGTAGCCTTCGAGAATGCGCACGCCGAACTTCTCCATGTAGATCTGACGCGTGCGCTCTTTCACCGCTTCCGCACCGGCAAGGATTAAGCGCACGCGGGCGAAGTCGTAAGGGTGTGCGGCGCGTGCGTACCCATTGAGGAACGTGTCGGTGCCAAACAGGATCGTCGCGTTGGACCCGTATACGAGTTCCGGAACGATGCGGTAGTGCAGCGGCGAGGGGTAGAGATAGACCGGCACGCCGGCAACCAGCGGCATGACGAGGCCTGCGGTCAGTCCGAACGAGTGGAAGACGGGCAGAACGTTGAAGACTTTGTCCTGCCCATTGACCGAAACTCGTGTCAGCGACTGTGTGGCATTGGCGAGAATGTTGGTGTGAGAGAGCACCACACCCTTCGGTGTTCCTTCGCTGCCCGAGGTGAAAAGGATTGCTGCCGGCTGGTCAGGCGTGCGCTTGGTCTGCGCCTTGCCGCCCTGCATCAGGCCAGCGATCTTGTGACCCAGGCTGATGGTGGCCTTCACGTCTTCCAGGTAGACGATCTTGGCAGATTTCTCGAGTTTGAAGATCACCTCGCCGAGCCGGGCCTTCTCGACGAAAGCGCGTGAGGTGAGGATGACGTCGACCTCTGCCGCGCGGCATGCGGCAGCAATCGATTGCGCGCCTGCGGTGAAGTTGAGCATCGCCGGCACGCGACCGATCGACTGGAGCGCGAAGAAGGTGACGGCAGCGCCGGCCGAGTTCGGCAGCATGACGCCCATCGCCTTTCCTTCGGCGGCAAGGGGAGCCAGCTTGCGGCCCAGCACCTGCGCGCCAAGGATCAGCTTCTTATAGGACAGCTTCGTGCCGAGCGGATCCTCGACGGCGGGCTTGCCGGTGTCGCGCTCGTCTTTGGCGCGTACCAGCGCTTCGAAAAGTGTCTGCTGGATCGGCGCGGTTTTCACCGCCGTTTCCGTCATGATGTCCTGGAGGCGTGCGCCGGCGGCCTGGCGACGGGCACGTCCCTTCAGTTGCGGATCAACGTCGAGCTTGACCGGCGGCAGGATCGTCACGCGCGTCTTAGGGAACCAGACCTTCTTGGTCTGGAATTTGTTGAGATAACCGAAGCGCGAGCGCTCCAGACCGTCGATGCGCACTGGGATGATCACCGCATCGGCCTTGTCAGCAATCATTGCGGTGCCGTCGTAGACCTTCATCAGCCCGCCAGTGACGGTGAGGCGACCTTCGGGGAATATGACGAGTGTCTCGCCATTCCTGACATGATTGATAAGTGCGCGCGTGCCCAGTGGGCGGGTCGGATCGATGGGCCATACCTTGGTCAGTTTGAGGAATGGCTTGACCCACCAGGTGCTTGCCATGGCTGTGTCGATTGCGAAACCGGCATGCGAGGGCAGCAGCGCGTACATCAGCGGCGCGTCAAGCAGGCTGACGTGATTGGGTGCGATGATGGCCCTTTCGCCTTCCTGGGGCAGGTTCTCGCGACCTTCGACCTCGACGCCAAGGAACATGTTGAAGAGGAACATGGCGAGATCCTGAAGGCCTTCGCGACCCCAGGCGCGCATTATCAGCACCATCACGACGAGCGAGGCGGCGCCAAGTGCGAGGAACAGTGGCGAAAGTCCCACGCTTGCGGCCTGCAGCGCGGCGACGACGACTGCTGCGGCGGTCATGAAGGCGGCGTTGAGCACGTTGACGCCGGCAACGGTGCGCGCGCGACGGTCGGCCGGCGCCCATGCCTGCACGGCAGCGAAAGCGGGAACGATGAACAGGCCGCCGCCGATGGCCAGTCCGAGCAGATCCAATGAGAGGCGCAGGCCTGTGGCAGTTGCGAGGAAGTCAAGCGCGCCGACCTGCGTTGCGGCAGTCTCAATGCCCGTCACGGTCAGGCCGATGTCGCCGGCGAAAAGAGCCATCAACAAAGCGGCAAGCGGCACGACAGCGAGGTTGGGGCGGTTCTTGCTGGCACGGGCCGCCAATGCCGAGCCGATGGCGATACCGATCGTGAAGACGAGCAGACCCAGCGTGATAACGCTCTGGTCGCCGCCGACAGTGTCCTTCATCAAAGGCGGAAGCAGGGAGAGTGCAACGGCGCCGACCAGCCAGAACCACGATGTGATGAGGCCGCCGATCCACAGCCGCCGGTCGGACTTGAGGTCGCGCAGGAGATGCGTTGTCGATGTCAGGGGGTTCTTGTTGATCACCAGATGAGGTGCGGATTCGCCGGTGCCCGGAATGAACTGCGATGCACCCCAGCACAGGACGGAGAGGGTCATCACGGCTGCGGCGACAGGCCAGCCGGCAACGCCATTGGCTATGGCCAGACCGCCAGCGACGGTGCCGCCAAGGATCGCCAGAAATGTTGCGCCTTCGACGAGGGCGTTGCCGGCGGGCAATTCGCGCGTTTCAAGGTGAACCGGCAGGATGCCGTACTTGATCGGGCCGAACAGCGCGCCGATCACACCGAATGCGCCGAGCGCTACGAACAGGAGCGGCACGGAATGAAGCACGAATCCGAGGGCTGCAATGCCAGCGACAGGGATCTCGGCGAGTTTCAGGCGCCGCGCCATGAAGGCCTTGTCATATCGGTCGGCCAATTCGCCGCCGAGGCCCGAGAGCAGGAAGAAGGGAAGGATTAGGACGCCGCCGGCCAGCGTTATCAGTGTTGCGCCGTTCTGCCCGCCGATCTGGAACAGGATCAGCATGACGAGCGCATTCTTGACGAAATTGTCGGACAGTGCGGAGAGAAACTGCGTCCAGAACAAGGGCGCGAAACGGCGTGAGCGCATCAGGGCAGCGGACATCGGCAACCTCGAGTAGCGGTGCATTGGGGCGCGCCGGTCTCGTGCCTGCGCGTCGGCAAGTTGGCGGCTCGGATTAAGATCACCTCATAACCCGAAGTTGGTTAAAAGAACGGCGTGGAGCGGTGTCTCGCCATCGCGGGCTGGAATGTAGGCCGATAATGGCAGCGTCGGCATCGGCGACGAACCGGCCAGCGCGAGCGGCGGAGCCCAGCGACCAGTCGATCAGCCGCTCCCACACGCGAATAAGGCGGTTCAGGGTGACTCTGTCGGTCATGATGGCTTTCAGGGACATACCGGCTTCCTCACGCATATGAACGATGTTCAATCATCTATATAGAGCAATAATGAACGGCGTTCAAGACGGTATTGTCCGACAGGAAAAGCAGGGTTAGCGCGGGATATACGGGGCGGCAGCATACGGTGGGCCGGGTAAGCCGGGCACGTTGAGCAGAGAGCGGGAAATAGGCAGGTTGTGCCGGGCGTGGTTCGGAAGACAGGGCTGGGCAGGCTGTGCCGGGCGCGGCTCGAAAGGTTGGGCAGGGCGCGTGCGGGCTGGATCGTCGCGGCGCGTGCGTATGCGAATGTCACTATGGGTTCGCCCCTTGCATCGGCGGAGACGAACGGCCTTATAGAGGGCAAGGCTTGGATGTGAAGGCGAGGTGAGACACTGTGGCCGCAGCAACTGATTGCACCGTGAGCGAGTCGCCGGGTGAGGCGCCCGAGATCGTCATTCACGTCAACGCCGAGCCGCGGGCCGTGCGTGCGGCGACTCTTGCCGATATGCTGGAGGCGCTCGGCTATGGCGGACAGAAGGTCGCGACCGCAATCAACGGCGATTTCGTCCCGGAACGGTTGCGCGCGCAAACGCCGATTGGCGCCGGTGATCGCATTGAGGTCCTGTCGGCGCGGCAGGGCGGTTAGCGCCAGAACCCCACGCGCTGCTCGTTGCGTGCGGATACCGCGTGTCGCTTGCTGCTTGCTCTCCGTGGCCCATGCAACGGGATCTTTTTCACGCCTCAGCCATGGAAATGAGGCATGCGGATGGCCTAAGCTGGCCTTGCATGCATCGCATTGGCGTGCTTGCCCTTTTTGGAGAGGAAGTCAACATGCCTAAAATACGCAAGTCGAAATCGCTTATGTCGTCAGCCCGCATGTGCAGTGCGGCGATCGTGCTTGGCGCGGGTTTGATCGGCCATTCGGCTCAGGCAAGCGAGGACGCCAAGTGGTTCGTCGTTCGCCACCACACCACCAGCAATTGCTGGACGGCGATGCTCATCAAGGTCAATGGCGAATATGCTCATGCCTTCGCGCAATTGGCGGGTGGTCCCTACACCTCCAAGAAAGAAGCTCTGGAGCGTGAAGCCGCGCTGGTGGAAAAGGGTGTTTGCTCCAAATGAATGTACAGCCTTGAGCGCGGCTGCCGGGCCGGCATGCCAGCCTCTGTAAATCGCCGCGGCTCTCGTTTACATTCCCATCCATGACAGCACATCTGACAACAACCCCCAAGCTTCGTCCGCTGACCTTCTACGGTGTGGAGGTGGGTTCGCGCCTGCTGCTCGGCACGGCGCTTTATCCTTCACCACAGGTGATGAGCGAGGCGGTGCGGGCCAGCAATGCAGGCATCGTTACGGTGTCGCTGCGGCGCGAGGCTGCGCGCGGCAGGACGGGCGAGCGCTTTCTGGAATTGGTGAAGGCGCTGGGCGTGCATCTTCTGCCCAATACCGCCGGCTGCCGGTCGGCCAAGGAGGCGATCACAACGGCCGAGATGGCGCGCGAACTGCTCGATACCGATTGGATCAAACTCGAAGTGATTGCCAACGACGACACGCTGCAACCCGATCTGTTCGGACTCGTCGAGGCGGCAATCGAGCTCAACAAGCGCGGGTTCAAGGTCTTTCCTTATACGACCGAGGATCTCGGCGCGGCGGAACGCCTCGTTGCATCGGGCTGCGAGGTGCTGATGCCGTGGGGCGCGCCGATCGGCACGGGGCTCGGGCTCAACAACCGCTATGCGCTAAGGACGATGCGCAATTACTTCCGCGATCTGCCGCTGGTTGTGGACGCGGGTATCGGCGCGCCGTCACATGCGGCGGAAGCGATGGAGATGGGCTACGATGCGGTGCTGCTGAATACGGCGGTCGCCAAGGCGGGCGATCCGGTGCGCATGGCGGAAGCTTTCGCGAAGGCTCTGGAGGCTGGCCGCGCAGCCTTCGAATCCGGATTGATGGAACCGCGTGAGATGGCCTCGCCCTCGACGCCGGTTGCGGGCACGCCCTTCTTCGATATGGGCGATGCGCTGTCATCGGGGCTCAAATCGTAATGGAGCAGGCTACCGATTCGGCAGGGCTCGACGTTTTCTATCCGATTTTTCCCGACAGTGACTGGATTGCGCGGATGGTGCCGCTCGGTATCCGCACGGTGCAACTCCGCCTGAAGGATGCCGACGAAACAGAAGTACGCCGGCAGATCGCACAGGCGCGCGACGTGTGCAAAGCGCATTCGTGCCGGCTGATCGTCAACGACTATTGGGAGGCGGCGCTCGATCTCTCTTGCGATTACATTCACCTGGGTCAGGAGGATCTGGCGGTGGCTGACGTCGCGGCGATCAAGCGGGCGGGGGCGCGACTTGGTATTTCGACCCATTCGGAGGACGAACTGGAGATCGCGCTCGCAGCGTCGCCGGACTACGTGGCGCTCGGTCCCATCTACGAGACCAAGCTCAAGGTGATGAAGTGGGCGCCGCAAGGGCTCGACCGGATTGAGCGCTGGAAAAAGCGTATCGGCCCCCTGCCGCTGGTGGCGATCGGGGGAATAACGCCCGAGCGCGCGCCCGGCGTTCTAGCTGCGGGCGCGGACAGTGTTGCGGTCATCACGGATTTCATAACAGCGGCTCAGCCGCAGCAGCGTATCTCGGAATGGCTGGTTTCGGCAGAGAAATGGCGCAGTGCCGGCCGTTAACCACGCGCGATTGTGTGCCTTCCATGAATGGATTGTGACAATCGGCGGGGCTAATGTCGGCGTGGATCGTCGCGCCATGGAAGGTCTTGCTCGTTTCCCATGCCGTATCGTCTGAAGTTCAATGAGCCGCTTGGCAAGGGCTGGCGCCGGATCGTGCGCGAGCAGATCGAGCAGGCAATGGGGCGGCTCAGTTCGGGCCAGGATGAAGATGGCGCTATCCATGAGACTCGCAAGTCGATGAAGCGCGTGCGCGCGCTGTTGAAGGTGCTGCGGCCGGGATTATCGGCGTCGGATTACAAGCGGGAGAACAGGCGCTACCGCGATATCGCCCGGGTTTTGGCTGGTGTGCGCGATCGTGCGGTTCTCAAGGCGACAGCCGAGACGCTATCGAAAGAGACCAGCGGCGAGGTACGCGCGGCGGCTGACGCATTCCTATTGCGGATGTCGCTGGAGAAGGAGGGTGGTGATCCCGATCAAAACGCGGTCTTGACGCGCGATACGGAGCGCGCGAAGGCAGCGCACGTTCGCGAGGCGCTTGCGGCGCTGGAGGCGGCTGCGAAATCCCTGGAGAAACTTCATTTCAAGGAAAATTCATTCGCAGTTGTTCTGCGCGGTATCGAGCGCAGTTATCGGGTTGCTCGCAACGACATGAGGCAGGCACTCGACAGCGGCGTCGATGAGGATTTCCATGCCTGGCGTAAATCGGTGCAGGCGCACTGGCGCCACATGCTGCTCATAGACCGCGCCTGGCCGGATCTGTTCGCTGCGCGCGCGCAGCTCGCCAAGGAGATTTCGGATCTGCTGGGGTTCGATCACGACCTGTTCGTGCTGATCGGGAGTGCGACGAGGCTTGGGGAGCAGGGCGCGGAAGTTGGCGGAGACGCGATGGTGCGCGCTGCGCGGGCGCGTCAGCACGAAATCCGCAAGGAGCTGGAGGTCAAAGGAGCGGCGCTATTCGCCGAGCCGACTGCGCGGTTCGTGGCCAGCGTCAAGGCTTATTGGCGCGCGGCAAAGCGCGTGCGCAAGCTGGAAAAGGCGAAGAAGCGCGCCAAAGAGAAGGCTGCACCCTCCTCGGCCGCTTCAGGGAAAAAGGTTGCGCGTGCGTCTGGTGGCGCCCGCAAGGGCGGGAATGACGGTCAAGCCGGAGGTAACAGCGCCGCGCCAGCGACGCGCGGTGCCAGAGCGGAAGCATGGGGAGACGAGGCCGGAGCGGCTGAGCCGGAGAGAAGAAATATCCCGGCGAAGACATCGGTTGCACCTGGGCGTGTTCAGGGCAGCGACCGCGGCGGGCCGAAGGGCTCCACACCTTCTGGAAAGGTTTGACAGTCCGCTGCCGGCGGGCGACTTGCGCAGGGTGGTCGAGCCAAACCCGACAGGCCACCCGCCAAATTTTCCCAATATGAGCTTAGATCGCTGCCGGCGTCAGTCGATCCGGCCGATGTGATCCGATATGGTGCGCTACGCGCTGGCCGGATCGTGTTCACATTTGATGGAACACGTCGACGATCCAGCCTTTCGTTTGAGCATGTTTTTCACGCTGAACCGCTGTGCGCTTCAGCGAAACATGCTTTAAGGCGTCCGATGTACAGGGAGATTTCATGACCGAAATGACGTCCGGCCCGGTTGTGCCCGACCAATCGAATTGGCCCGCCGATCATCCGCGGGTGGCATTCGGCCGTATCGGCGTCCTGCTGCTCAATCTGGGAACGCCGGACGGGACAGGCTATTGGCCGATGCGGCGCTACCTGAAAGAGTTCCTCTCCGATCCGCGCGTGATCGAGGAGCCCAAGTGGAAATGGTGGCCGATCCTGAACCTGATCATTCTGACCGTGCGCCCATCGAAGAAGGGCAAGGACTACGAAACGATCTGGAACAAGGAAAAAGATGAAGGCCCGCTCAAGACCATCACGCGCTCGCAGACAGAAAAGCTCTCAGCGCGTCTCGGCGGGAGTGGGCGGATCATCGTCGACTGGGCGATGCGCTATGCGAAGCCGTCGACGGAGAGCCGCATCAGATGGCTGATGGAACAGGGGTGCAACCGCATTCTGCTGGTGCCGCTTTATCCGCAGTACGCAGCGGCGACGTCGGCGACGGCATGCGACGAGGCGTTCCGCGCGCTCATCAAGATGCGCTGGCAGCCTTACGTCCGCGTGGCGCCTGCGTATTTCGAAGATCCGGCCTACATCGAGGCGCTGGCGACATCGATGGAGCGGGATCTGCAGAAACTGGATTTCGAGCCGGAAAAGATCATCGCAACATTTCACGGCATGCCTGAAAAGTATCTGCATCGTGGTGATCCGTATCATTGCCAGTGCCAGAAAACGTCGCGCCTGCTTCGCGAGCGCCTTGGCGTTCCCGCCGAGAAATGGCTGACGACGTTCCAGTCACGTTTCGGCAGCGATCCCTGGTTGCAGCCCTATACGATTGAAACCGTCGAGCGGCTGGCGAAGGAGGGCGTGAAAAAGCTTGCCCTGGTCGCGCCGGGTTTTTCGGCCGATTGTCTTGAGACGCTCGAAGAGCTCGACGTGGAGAACCGAGAGGTGTTCATGCACAATGGAGGCGAGAAATTCGCCTATCTGCCTGCGCTGAACGATAGCAAAGAGGGACTCGACGTCATCGAGGCCGTGGTTCGGCGGGAATTGATGGGATGGATATAGACTGAGTCATTGCTTGGTTTAGTGTTCGGTCTGATGGGCAGTATGCGACCTGTTTCGTTTTCGATTCGCCCGATCCGGAAATCTTTCCAAGCCAATGAAATTGCTGCCGGACCACCCCAAGATCGCGCTTTGGCTCAATACGTGGAATAAGTCGCTAAATCATCGAAACCTAAAGGTGAAATGCCGTCGACATGCTGTGCGCGGTTATTGCCATTTCGCAGATTAATTGCCTGTAAACTATTTATTTACCGTACATTTCGAAATTGTGGGTAATTGTGCCAATGCGGGATGCCGGATTGCGTCACGCGATTTGAGTGGGAGATAGAGCAGATGAACGGTCTTTTCGGCGGATTCGAAGTGGTCGGCCTCCTTCTGATCCTGCTGGCCATCGCGGCGCTCTGGTCGACGGTCAAAGTCATTCCGCAGGGCTACAATTATACGGTCGAAAACTTTGGCCGATATACGCGGACGCTCAATCCCGGCCTGCACATCCTCATTCCGGTGATGGAGCGGGTCGGCTATCGCATGAACATGAAAGAGCAGGTGCTCGACATTCCGAGCCAAGACGTGATCACGCGCGACAACGCCATGGTTCGCGTCGACGGCGTCACCTTTTTCCAGATCCTGAATGCAGCCCGCGCCGCTTACGAAGTCGACGTACTGGAGCACTCCATTGTCAACCTGACGATGACGAACGTCAGAACGGTGATGGGCTCCATGGATCTCGACGAACTGCTTTCCAACCGTGATCACATCAATGCCAAGCTGCTGGAGGTCGTGGATTCCGCGACCGAATCCTGGGGCGTGAAGGTGACCCGCATCGAGATCAAGGACATCGCACCGCCGCGCGATCTGGTCGACTCGATGGCCCGCCAGATGAAGGCAGAGCGCGAGAAGCGTGCGCAAATTCTCGAAGCCGAAGGCGAGCGGCAGGCGGCGATCCTGCAGGCGGAAGGCGAAAAACAGGCTGCGGTGCTCGAAGCCGAGGGCCGCAAGGAAGCCGCGTTCCGCGATGCAGAAGCCCGCGAGCGCGCGGCCGAAGCCGAGGCCGCCGCCACGCGCATGGTGTCGGAGGCGATCGCGCAGGGCAACGTGCAGGCGATCAACTACTTCGTCGCGAACAATTACGTGAAGGCTCTGGAATCGCTGGCCAAGGCACCCAACCAGAAGATCATTATGATGCCGCTGGAGGCATCCTCGGTGATTGGCTCGCTGGCTGGTCTCGCCCAGATCACGGGCGAGGCGTTCGGGCCGAAGGCCGGTAATTCTGGTGGCGGCTCGGTTCCCCGGGTTTGACGGGGCAATGCTCCATAGACTGACGAATTTTGCCAGCATCCGAGCGCGCCGCGCTCGGATGCTGCCGGTCTGTTAAAGCCGCTTCGCTAAACTCCTCAGCGAAACTTCGCGTCAGATCGGCAAGGTAGGCTGCTGTTGGATGTGTCACTCACAGACGGCGAGATGGTTTAAGCTGCAAGACCTGTTGGGGCGCTTGACGCCCGGGCAATCGGAGACCCGCAATGCTGCAGGATTTCTTCTACAACCTCGGCTCCTGGAATTGGTTCGTTGTTGCGGTCTTGCTCCTGGTCTTGGAGACGGTCGTGCCGGGTGTGCATTTCGTCTGGTTCGGGATCGCTGCGGCACTGGTCGGCATCGTGGCACTTGCCAGTGGGATTGCGTGGCAGTGGCAGCTCATTATCTTCGCGCTCGTCGCCATGGCGACCGTATTCGTGGTGCGGCGATTTTCGAACCCGGCATCCGCGACGAGTGACGAGCCCGATCTCAATGTGCGCGGTGCGCAGTACATCGGCCGCATCTTCACTGTGGTCGAAGATATCAGACAGGGACGTGGCAAGGTGCGTGTCGGCGATACGATCTGGCATGCCGAAGGTGAGGACATCGCCGCCGGCAAGCGGGTGAAGGTCGTCGGTGTCGATGGCACCGCGCTCGTGGTCGAACGTGCCGACGCAACCGAATGAGCCGCGCCGCAGACCTCCGGAAGAAGTCATCTGGCTGATCGCAGCCGCATGCACCATTGCACCGATCGCCGGTATCATCCTCGGCATGATCGGATTGGCGATGCTGGCTCGTGGGCAGGCGGGGAGCGGCTGGTGGATCGGAGGCGGTGCGGCGTTGATCGTCCTCGATTATCTGAGCGATATATGGCTGCATCGCATCGCCCGCGACGCGTGCGACGAGCCGCAACTCAATGCGCGCGGCGCCCGGCATATCGGCCGCCAAGTCGTGATCGAACAGCCGATCGAAGGCGGACGCGGGCGCGTGCGTATCGGCGATGGCTGGTGGAGCGTGGAAGGGTCCAATCTCGAGGCGGGGGCGCTCGTGCGCATCGTCGGCGTGCGCGGATCACTGCTGCTCGTGGAGCGTGTCTGATCGCGGCGGGGACTGCCGCTCCTGGCGTCTGATCGGCTGAGTCGTGCTCGCATCGACGCGGTGATTGTCTCTCAAACACAGAGAGAGCGGCCCACGACGGCCAGACGGATGCAATCAAGACCAGAGCTGTTCTAGACGATGCCGGCGCGCAGGAAGTCGTGAACGTGGACGACACCCACGGGTCGCTGGTCTTTCAGGACGAACAGCGCTGTGATGCGCGAGGCGTTCATCATCTCGAGCGCGGCGGATGCCAGTGTATCCGGGCTCGTCGTCTTGGGATTGCGCGTCATGATCTCGCGCGTGGTGCGGCCGACAAGATCGGGACCCATGTGGCGGCGCAAGTCGCCGTCCGTAATGATACCCGCCAGGCGACCATCGTCATCGACAATGCCGAGGCAGCCAAGCGCCTTCGTCGTCATGACGACGAGGGCTGCATCCATGCGATCGTCGAGGGCGGCGAGTGGCAGGCTCTCGCCGGTATGCATGAGGTCAGCGACGTGCTTGAGGCTGGCGCCCAGCGAGCCGCCCGGATGGAATTCTCGGAAGTCACGGGCGGTAAATCCCTTTGCCTCCAGAAGTGCTATGGCGAGGCAGTCACCGATCGCCAACTGCATTGTCGTGGAGGTGGTCGGGGCAAGACCGTGCGGACAGGCCTCGCTGGCGCGCGGCAGTTCGAGGACGACGTCGGCGTGTTGCCCCAAAGCCGAATCGCGCCGCGACGTAATCGCAATCAGCGGCACCGCGAAGCGACGCGAATAGGTGAGGATGTTCTTCAGTTCGACGGTCTCGCCGGACCACGACAGGACGATGAGTACGTCATCCGCTGTGATCATGCCGAGGTCTCCGTGGGAGGCTTCGGTCGGGTGGACGAAGTAGGCGGGCGTGCCGGTGGAGGCGAATGTGGCGGCTATCTTCTGGCCGATGTGGCCGCTCTTGCCGACGCCGGTGACGATGACGCGTCCGCGGGACTTTTGGATGCGGGAAACCGCGTCAGTGAAGGCGCCCGCAAGGGCGCCGGCAATCGCCGTCCGCAGGAGGTCCAGCCCGGCGCTCTCGGTAACGAGCGTGCGTACGGCTGCCGACACTGCCGCGGACGTCTCGTCAGCGTCACCTGCCGCCGGCGCCATGGATCTGATCTCAGCGTGTATTGCGCTCATGAGCCCTCGCTGCTGTCCCCATGAATAGCGTGGCAATGCGGCGGTCTGAATGCAGGCTGCTCGTTCGGTCCCGTCCGACCGAAATTATCCCACATTTCCGCTCGGGCCGCAGGCCGGACGATGGTCCACGGCGGCTCCGAATCGGACCCTGCACAGAGCCTATCCAGCCCGCCCGACGATGCAAGGCTTCTGCAACTCAATCCAGCGGTCGCTTGGCGAGCCGCGGCGTGCCGCACTTGTTATGCTCAATATGGTATTTTCACAAATCTTGCCGATGCATCAGACGTTTTGGAGGATACCCTTGCCTTTGTTCGCACCGGGATCAAAGGAATTTCTTCAACTCAGCCTTGAGCGAGGGCCCGATGTCGTCGCGCGCCAATGCGTAGGCGACATTGGCGAGCAGGAAGCCGACCTTGGAACCGCAGTCGTAGATGTCGCCGTCGAAGCGGACGGCGTGGAACGACTGCTTGTTCCGGTTCATCAGTTTGATCATCGCGTCGGTGAGCTGGATCTCGCCGCCCGAGCCCGATTCCTGATCGGCAAGGATGTCGAAAATTTCCGGCTGTAGGATGTAGCGACCGGTGATGTGCAGGTTCGACGGCGCGGTTCCGCGTGGCGGCTTCTCGATCATCCCGGTGACTTCCGAAACCTTGGCCTTGGGCTGCTTGATGCCGACGATGCCGTAGAGGTGTGTCTGGTCGGCCGGAACCGGCGAGACCGCGATCACGTTACCGCCTTTCTCGGCGTAGGCTTTCATCATATCGGCGAGACAGGGCGGATCAGCGTGATGCAGCATGTCGGGGAGGAGCAGGGCGAAGGGCTCGTTGCCGACGATATCACGTGCACACCAGACGGCGTGGCCGAGGCCGAGCGGCGTCTGCTGGCGCGTGAAGCTCGTCTGACCGGCGCCCGGTAAGTCGCGGGTAATCATCTCAAGCTCGCGCTTCTTGCCGCGGTCGGCGAGCGTGCGCTCCAGCTCATACTGGCTGTCGAAATGATCCTCGATGACGCCCTTGTTACGGCCTGTCACGAAAATGAAGTGTTCAATGCCGGCGGCACGCGCCTCGTCAACGACGTGCTGGATGACCGGCCGGTCGACGACGGTCAGCATCTCCTTCGGCATCGCCTTGGTGGCGGGCAGGAAGCGCGTGCCTAGGCCGGCAACAGGAAACACGGCCTTGCGGATGGGGGATTTGTGTTTTGGCATGGTATCTGTTCGTGATGACGTTACGCTGGCAGCGCCCGGGGCCGGCGGCATATTTTCAGGATTGTAGCAATCTATCCCAGGGCGTGGTCTGGTGCGTTAACGCGACAGCATTGTGCATCTCGTCAAGCGCCTCGACCATCCGGTTGAGCTTATCGAAATCCTTTCGCCTGGGCACTCTTAGGACGAACTCGGCGCATCTGGCATGTTGGCATGCGCTGCGGTGGTTAATAGGGGCAATGCGAATATGGCAGTTTTGGTGACAGGGGGCGCCGGTTATATCGGCAGCCACATGGTTCTGGAACTCGCCGATGCGGGCGAGAGGGTTGTCGTCCTCGACAACCTGTCGACCGGGTTCCGCTGGGCGGTTGATCCCAGAGCCGAGTTGGTCGTCGGCGACATTGGCGACCAGAATCTCGTTCGCACAATCGTTCGCAAGCACGGTGTCGATGCAATCATTCATTTCGCCGGCTCCATAGTGGTGCCCGATTCGGTGGCTGACCCGCTCGGCTATTACAATAACAACACGGTCAAATCGCGGGCGCTCATGGAAGTCGCCGTGTCGACAGGCGTAAAGCATTTCATCTTCTCGTCGACGGCGGCGGTCTACGGCAATCCGAAAGAAGACCTCGTCTCGGAGGAGGCGCTGCCCGCTCCCATGTCGCCTTACGGTTCGTCGAAGCTGATGACCGAGATCATGCTGGCGGATACGGGCCGGGCGCATGGACTGCGCTACGTCGCTCTGCGCTATTTCAACGTCGCGGGGGCCGACCCTGATGGCCGGTCGGGCCAGTCTACGCCGCGGGCGACGCATCTCATCAAGGTGGCGTGCGAGACGGCGCTCGGGCAGCGCACGCATATGGAGGTATTCGGCACCGACTACGAGACCGCGGATGGCACTTGCCTGCGCGATTACATCCATGTGTGCGATCTGGCGCGTGCGCACATGGCGGCGCTTTCCTATCTGCGCGCCGGCGGAGCATCGGATATCTTCAATTGCGGCTACGCGAAGGGCTACTCGGTGCTGCAGGTGATCGATGCGGTCAAGCGCATGTCGGGTGTCGAATTCGAGGTGCGGATGGCGCCCCGGCGGCCTGGTGATCCCGCAGCGATCGTCGCCAAGTCGGAAAAGATCCGCTCAGCTCTCGGCTGGTTGCCGGAACTCGACGACCTGGACCGGATCGTCGCTCATGCGCTGGCCTGGGAGGACAAGCTTGCGAAGCTCAAGCGGCAGACATCGTAGGCGGTAGCAGCGGTTCTGCCGGTGCGATCCGCACGGGCAGGGCTGGCGGCCCCATTCTCGCCCTGATACTGGGGAAAGGAGCATGCGAAGCTCCGCGCAGGCATTGGACACGGCGGGCCGTCTGCAACCCTTTGAAGGATGGCGAATTCCATGACCGCAGCTGCTTTCCGGCGAAGGATGCGATTTTGCGTTGGAGCCTGTTTGCGCGTCCTGGCCGCCTGCATAGCGATGCTCGCTCTTCCGCTTGCGCCTGCCTCCGCGGATGGGGTCTTCAAGGCGTTCTTGGAAAGTATTTGGCCCGAGGCGCAGAAGGCCGGCGTCAGCCGTCGCACGTTCGATGCTGCCATCAAGGGGCTCGAACCTGATACCTCGCTGCCGGACCTTGTCCTGCCCGGGCGTGAAACGCCGACTATGAAAGGGCAGGCGGAATTTACGCGCGCTCCAGGAGAGTATCTCAATGCCGCCTACTTGGCGCGGCTTGCCGAGAAGGGAAAGGCTCTCGGCATCCAGTACAAGAGTGCGCTCGACAGGATAGAGAAGACTTATGGCGTCGACCGCTACTCGGTACTGGCGATCTGGGGGCGGGAGACGGCGTTTGGAAACTACAAGCTGCCGCACGACGCAATCCGGGTGTTGGCGACCCAGGCCTACATGGGGCGGCGCAAGGACCTGTTCCGCCAGGAGTTCGTGCTGGCTTTGAAGATGTTGGAGGATGGCATCCCGCGTTCCCGGATGCGCTCGTCCTGGGCCGGTGCCATCGGGCAGACGCAGTTCCTGCCCTCGGAATTTTATCAACACGCGCGCGATCATGACAAAGACGGCATCGTCGATCTTTTCGATTCGGTGCCCGATGCGCTGGCGTCTGCGGCGCGCCAGTTGCAGGCGAAGGGCTGGGTGCGCGGGCGGACCTGGGGTTATGAAGTCGAAATCCCCGCATCCTCGAATTGCTCGCTTGAAGGGCCGCCCGGCGCAAGACCGGTTCGCGACTGGATGGCGCTGGGCTACCGGCGCGTTGCGGGGCGCAAGTTCCCCAGTGAGGTACTCAGCGATCAGGCCTACCTGATGTCGCCGGCGGGGGCGTATGGCCCGTCCTTCCTGGTGCTGGAGAATTTCCAGGTGATCCGCCGTTACAACACGTCCGATCTTTACGCGACGTTCGTCGGCAATCTGGCCGATCGGATCGCTGGCGGCGGTGATTTCGTCACGCCCTGGCAGGATATCGGGCCGCAGCGCACGCGTATCATTCGCGGTGTGCAGACCGGGTTGCAGAAGGTCGGATATGCCATCGACAAGGTCGACGGCTTCATCGGCTCGGGGACGCGGCGCGAGGCAGGGCAATATCAGGTGCGGAACGGCCTCAAGGTCGATTGCTGGCCGACGCAGGGCCTTTTGGAGCATCTCGATCGCCGTGCATCCCGTTAAGAGCAGGGTTGGTTCTGCTGGTGCCACACTGACTGCGGGGACCTGCTGCTTCAGCTCCTTGAATGGGGTGCCCAGCCGGGTTTTGTGCGTTGGCGCAGCGCGACAGATGCCGCAATCTGGGCGTATAAGGCAGGCATCGATGCTGCCAGTGATTCCCCCGATGAGTGTTCTCCGGATGAAGATCGTCGAACATCTACAGCGACTGGGGCACCGCGCGTGCGCGATTGGCGCGTGCTATATGGTTGCTGTTTTGGTGCTGCTCGCCGGCGGCACGAGAGTAAGTGCGCAGGTCGAGCCCGTGAACGAGCCAGGTGAGAGCTACATTACGCCGTTCCCGGATGGCGAGCGCTACAAGCTGCGTGTGATCGGCGATGAGTTCGGCGACGGCATGCACGCGGCGCTGATGGACACGCTTGGCAGCGATCCGCGTCTGGAGATGGAGCGCAAGGCGGTCTGGCTTTCCGGGCTGACGCGGCCAAATTCGATCGACGAGCTCAAAGACATTGCGCGCGGCGCCGCCAACGAGAAGCCGCACATCGCCGTCATCATGTTCGGCAGCATGGATCGCTGGTCCTATCGCGGAGCGAACGGCCAGCGATATCCGGTCGGCACCGCGGAGTGGCGGAAGGTCTACACGCAGCGCATGGATCAGTTGATTGCCGATCTCAAGGCGGCGCGCGTGGCAATCTATTGGGTCGGCTTGCCGATCATGCGGCGCGCCGACAGCAACGAAGCGGCGCAGATCCAGAACGAGGTGTTCCGCGAGCGCGCCTACCTGGGCGGCATTCGTTACGTCGACGTTTATCAGAGTTTCGCCGACGAGCAGGGCGAGTACAACCCTTACGGTCCGGACATCGCGGGTAAGAACCGGCTGCTGCGCGACAGCGACGGCATGCACATGACCGACGCCGGCTATCAGAAGCTTGCGCACTTCGTCGAGCGGGCCGTCAAGCGCGATCTCAACCGCGCCAAGAGCGTCAGAACGATACCGCTTGCAGGAAACGAGGCCGAGCAGGCGCTCATCAACCCGACACGGCATGCCAAGGCGGCGGGCGGCAGCGGAACGTGGCAGGCATCCGCGCGACCCGGCTCGGGATCGGCTGACAGGGAGCAGAGTGGCTCGGGCGATCAGGTGGCCGAGACCAGCCGCATCAATTTGAAGTCCGTGGGTGCCGACGGTCGCGAGCAGGTGCTTGCCGTCGATATCGTGAGGCCAGCCATTCCGGCCGCCGTCATCGCGCTCGTGACGCGCCAGGAGAGCGCCGATCGGTTGTCGCAAATGGGCGATCAGGTGGTCGACCAGATCCCGGGCGGGCTGACGGTAATGAGTTCGATCACGCCGGGCGGGAGTGACGGCGCGGCGGAGCGGCGCAAGCTCTCGCCAGCGCAGACGCCCTATTTCCGGGTTCTCGTCAAAGGGGAGCGGATCGCCTCGCGTCCGGGCCGGGCGGACGACGTTTCGTGGCCATTGCCCGTGCCGCCTCCACCGCCGCAGGACGAGCCGCAGGTGATCCCCAATGCTGCCCCGGGCATCCCGCTGCCGGCGGCAAAGCCCAATCGCTGATCGGGAATCGCCGGACGAGAATGCTCGGGCAGGTTTTCGACCTGCCCGATGCAAGACCCCAGTCAGCGCGGCAGCAGCGTGGTGCCCATCAGCGCCTTGTCGATGGAATGCGCGGCCTGACGGCCCTCGCGGATCGCCCACACGACGAGCGACTGGCCACGGCGCATGTCGCCGGCAACGAACAGCTTTTCGCGGCCGGGGACGCGATAGCTCACCTCGTCACCATCAATGCCCTTGAAGCGGCCACGCGGGACGATCAGCAGCGACAGCTCCTTGACGACATCCGTCTCGACGGGGCCGGAGAAGCCCATGGCAAACAGCACGAGGTCTGCATCGAGCGTGCCCTCGCTGCCGGGGATCGGCTTCAGCTTGTCATCGACGCGCACGTACCTCAGCTTCCGGACTTGGCCATTCTCACCTTCGAAGCCGATCGTGGAGATTTGGTACTCGGTCATCGCTCCCTCAGCCTGGCTGGATGAGATGCGCAGCTTGAGCGGCCAGTGTGGCCAGTTCAACGCCTTGTTCTCCCTGAGCGGCGGCTTGGGCATGATTTCGAGCTGGGTGACGGACTTGGCCCCCTGGCGGATCGAGGTGCCGATACAGTCGGAACCGGTGTCGCCGCCACCGATGACAATGACGTGCTTGTCCTTCGCGGAGATCTCTTGTGTGCCCTGGGCCAGAGACTCGCCGGCAACGCGGCGGTTCTGCTGGGGGAGGAAGTCCATGGCATAGTGAATGCCATCGAGATCGCGGCCGGGTGCGCTGGCAAAGAAGTCGAACGGGTGCTCGGAGCCGCATGTCAGAAGCAGTGCATCGTGCTTGGCTTCGAGCTGCGCAACGGAGGTGTCTTTGCCGATGTGCGCGTTGCAATGAAAGCGAACACCTTCCGCCTCCATCTGCCTGACGCGCCGTGCGACGACTTCCTTTTCCATCTTGAAGTCGGGAATGCCGTACACGAGCAGGCCGCCGGGCCGCGCGTTCTTTTCATAGACATGAACGTCGTGGCCGGCGCGCGCCAGCTGCTGGGCGGCGGCAAGGCCGGCAGGACCCGATCCGATAACGCCGATCGACTTGCCGGTCTTCTTCTCGGCAATCTGCGGCTTGACGCGACCGTCGGCGAAGGCGCGGTCGGCGATCGCGCACTCGATCGTCTTGATGGCGACCGGGGTGTCGTCGATGTTCAAGGTACAAGAGGCTTCACAGGGCGCAGGGCAGATGCGGCCGGTCACCTCGGGAAAATTGTTCGTCGAGGACAGGTTCTCGAATGCCGCCACCCAATCGTCGTGGTAGACGAGATCGTTCCAGTCGGGGATCTGGTTGTTGACCGGACAGCCGCTATGGCAATACGGAATCCCGCAATCCATGCATCGCGCGGCCTGAATTTTCGTATCGCTTTCGGAAAGCGGAACGACGAATTCCTTGTAGTGCTTCACGCGTTCTTGCACAGGCGCGTACTTGCGCTCGGCACGCTCGAATTCCAGAAATCCGGTTGGCTTTCCCATTTGTCTTCGTTCCGTCAGATTCGCTCGCTGTTGCAGCGGTTTGAGGGGTGGTCCGTGTCAGTAAGCGCGCCGCCCCTGCTCATGATTATGCCTTGTCGCGCATGATGCCGATCTCAAGCACGCCCAGTCCGGTCTTGTCGGCCTCCTGTGCCTTGGCCAGTTCGGCCAGCGCGCGACGGTATTCGACGGGCATCACCTTCTTGAACTTGGGCAGCCAAGCGGGCCAGTCGGCCAGAATGGTCTTCGCCTTCTTCGAGTTGGTGTAGTGCGCGTGACGCGTGATGAGTGCATGCAGGCGCTCGGCGTCCTGGCCGGTCATGTCGGCCATGATGTCGACAAGGCCGTGGCTCTCAAGATCACCTGACTGTTGCAGCTTCTCCATCAGGGCTTCCTCGGCAGGAATCGGCTCAAGATCCACCATCGCCAGGTTGCACTTCGATTCGAAGTCGCCCGCTTCGTCGAGGACGTAGGCGATGCCGCCGGACATGCCTGCGGCGAAGTTACGGCCGGTGGGTCCCAGAACGACGACAACGCCGCCGGTCATGTACTCGCAGCCATGATCGCCGGTGCCCTCAATGACCGCGTAAGCGCCCGAGTTACGCACGGCGAAGCGTTCGCCCGCGTAGCCGCGGAAGTAGCACTCGCCGGAGATCGCGCCATAGAGCACGGTGTTGCCGACGATCATGCTCTCTTCGGGCACGATGCCTGACTTGGGATGGGGGCGCACGATCAGCTTGCCGCCCGAAAGGCCCTTGCCGACATAGTCGTTACCCTCGCCGACGAGATCGAGCGTCACGCCGGCAGTCACCCATGCACCGAAGCTCTGGCCGGCGACGCCGTTGAACGTCAGCCAGATCGTGTCCTCGGGCAAGCCGGTGTGGCCATACCTCTCGGCAATCATGCCTGACAGCATGGTGCCGGCGGAGCGATCGGTGTTTTTGATCGACAGCTCGTGTTTGACCGGCGTGCGGTTGTCGAGAGCAGGCTTGGCCAGTTCGATCAGGCGGTTGTCCAGCACCTTGTCGAGGCCGTGGTCCTGACGCTCGCAATTGTAGATGGCGACGTTCGACGGCACCTGCGGCTTGTGGAACAGCTTTGCAAAATCGAGACCTCTGGCCTTCCAGTGGCTGATGGCGCGCTCCTTGTCGAGGACTTCGGTCTGGCCGATCATCTCGTTGAAGGTGCGGAATCCCATCGCCGCCATCAACTCGCGCACTTCTTCTGCGACATAGAAGAAGTAGTTGATGACGTGCTCAGGCTGGCCGGTGAACTTGGCGCGCAGGCGCGGGTCTTGCGTGGCGACGCCGACGGGGCAGGTGTTCAAGTGACACTTGCGCATCATGATGCAGCCTGCCGCGATCAGCGGCGCGGTGGAAAAACCGAACCCGTCCGCACCCAACAGCGCGCCGACGACGACGTCGCGGCCGGTGCGCAAGCCGCCATCCACCTGTACGGCAATGCGTCCGCGCAGGCGGTTGACGACCAGCGTCTGGTGCGTCTCGGCAAGGCCGATCTCCCACGGCGAGCCCGCGTGCTTGATGGAGGTGAGGGGCGAAGCGCCCGTGCCACCCTCGAAGCCGGAGATGGTGACGTGATCGGCGCGGGCCTTGGCGACACCTGCCGCAACGGTGCCGACGCCGACCTCCGAGACGAGCTTCACGGAAATATCGCTCTTCGGGCTCGTGTTCTTCAAATCGAAGATCAGCTGGGCGAGATCCTCGATCGAATAGATGTCGTGATGCGGCGGCGGCGAGATAAGGCCGACGCCGGGGGTGGAGTGACGCACCTTGGCAATCGTCTGATCGACCTTGTGGCCCGGCAGCTGGCCACCCTCGCCAGGCTTGGCACCTTGCGCCATCTTGATCTGAATCATGTCGGAGTTGACCAGATACTCGGTCGTCACCCCGAACCGGCCCGAGGCCACCTGCTTGATGGCCGAGCGCATGGAGTCGCCGTTCGGCATGGGCGTGAAGCGGTCGGGTTCCTCACCGCCTTCGCCGGTGTTCGACTTGCCGCCGATGCGGTTCATGGCGATGGCCAGCGTCGTGTGCGCCTCGCGGCTGATGGAGCCGAAGCTCATGGCGCCGGTGGCAAAGCGCTTGACGATCTCCTTGGCGGGCTCGACCTCGTCGAGCGGCACCGGCTTGCGGCCGGTTTCCTCTGCGCTCTTGATGCGGAAGAGGCCGCGCATCGTCATCAGTTGCTCGGATTGATCGTTCACCTGCTTTGCGAACGAGCGATACTTCTCCGGCAGATTGCCGCGCACGGCGTGCTGCAAGTCGGCGACCACGTTCGGACGCCAGACGTGTGCCTCGCCGCGGATGCGGTAGGCATATTCGCCGCCAACGTCCAGCGCGTACTTGAGAACCGGTGCGTCGGAGAAGGCAAGGCGATGACGTTCGCAGGTCTCGGTGGAGATCTCGCGCAAGCCGACGCCCTCGATCTGCGTGTGCGTGCCGGTGAAATACTTGTTGACGAAACTCGACTTGAGGCCGACGGCATCGAAGATCTGGGCGCCGCAGTAGGACTGGTAGGTCGAGATGCCCATCTTCGCCATCACCTTCAGGATGGCCTTGCCGACGGCCTTGATGTAGCGCTTCTTGACCTCATCGGAGGTCAGCCCTTCGTTGAGCTCGGGCAACATCGCCTCGAGCGTTTCGAAGGCGAGATAAGGGTTGATGGCCTCGGCGCCGTAGCCCGCCAGCGTGCAGAACTGGTTCACCTCGTGCGCCTCTCCGGTCTCGACGACGAGGCCGACGGACGTGCGCAGGCCCTGCCTGATCAGATGATGGTGCACGGCAGACGTGGCGAGGAGCGAGGGGATCGGCACCCGGTCCGGTCCCACTTCGCGATCCGATAGAATGATGATGTTATAGGCGCCCGAGCGCACGGCTTCCTCGGCCTCAGCGCAGATAACGTCGAGGGCGGTGACCATGCCGGCGGTGCCACCGGCAGCGGCAAAGGTGGTGTCGATCGTGATCGAGGAAAAGTTGTTGTCGGGCACCTCGCCGATCTGGCGGATGCGCTCCAGATCCTCGTTGGTCAGAATCGGCTGATAGACCTCAAGGCGCTTCTGCCGCGAAGTGCCTTCAAGGTCGAGCAGGTTGGGACGCGGGCCGATGAACGAAACGAGGCTCATGACGAGTTCCTCGCGGATCGAATCGATCGGCGGATTGGTTACCTGCGCGAAGTTCTGCTTGAAGTAGGTATGCAGCAGCTTGGGCTTCGATGACAGCGCCGAAATCGGCGTGTCAGTACCCATCGAGCCGATCGCTTCCTGGCCCGTGGCCGCCATCGGTGTCATCAGGAACTTGACGCTTTCCTGAGTGTAGCCGAAGGCCTGTTGCAGATCGAGCAGTCGCACATCCGAACGGCGCGCATGTGCGCGACGCTGCGGCAGCGGCAGGTCGGAGACCATGATCTGCGTGCTCTTCAGCCACGACTCGTAGGGATGGGACGAGGCGATCTCTGCCTTCAGCTCCTCGTCGGAGACGATGCGACCCTTCTCCAGGTCGATGAGCAGCATCTTGCCGGGCTGCAGACGCCACTTCTTGACGATGTTCTCCTCCTTGACGGGGAGCACGCCTGATTCCGACGACATGATCACCACGTCGTCCTTGGTGACGAGATAGCGCGCAGGACGCAGGCCATTGCGGTCGAGCGTGGCGCCGATCTGGCGGCCGTCGGTGAATGCCATCGCGGCAGGACCGTCCCACGGCTCCATCAGCGCGGCGTGATATTCATAGAAGGCGCGGCGCTTGGTATCCATGAGCGGATTGCCCGCCCAAGCCTCGGGGATCAGCATCATCGCTGCGTGGGACAGCGAGTAGCCGCCCATGACGAGGAACTCCAGCGCATTGTCGAAGCAAGCGGTATCGGATTGGCCCTCGTAGGAGATGGGCCAGAGCTTCGAGATGTCGTCGCCGAACAGCGGCGTTGAAACGGACGCCTGACGCGCGGCCATCCAGTTGACGTTGCCGCGCAGCGTGTTGATCTCGCCGTTATGGGCAACCATGCGATAGGGATGCGCCAGCTTCCACGACGGGAATGTGTTGGTGGAAAAGCGCTGGTGGACGAGTGCCAACGCCGAGGTGAAGCGCGGGTCGGACAGGTCCTTGTAATAGGCCTTCACCTGGTAGGACATGAACATGCCCTTGTAGACCAGCGTGCGGGTCGACAGGGAGACGCAATAGTGGCCGATGTCGCGACCCTTGGAGGCTGCCTGCACGGCGTTGGAGACGATCTTGCGCATGAGATAGAGTTTGCGCTCGAACGCGTCCTGGTCGGCATCGAGGGTGCCGCGGCCAATGAAGACCTGGCGGTGCAGCGGCTCAGTCGCGATTACCATCTCGGACAGCGAACGGTTGTCGGTGGGCACCGAGCGCCAGCCGAGCAGATTGAGACCCTGCTCCTTGATGATGCGGGTCCATACCTTTTCGCAGTAGGCGCGCAGGCGCTCGTCCTTCGGCATGAAGACGTGGCCCACAGCATAGTTGCCAGGCTCGGGAAGCGAGAAACCCTGGACCTGACATTCCTGGGCCAGGAACGTATGCGGGATCTGCACCATGATGCCGGCGCCATCGCCGGCCTTCGGGTCGGCACCGACCGCTCCGCGATGCTCGAGATTCTCCAGGATCTGCAGGGCGCCCTCGACGATCTTGTGCGAGCGGCGTCCCTTCATGTCGGCAATGAAGCCAACACCGCAGGCATCGCGCTCCAGGCGGGGATCGTAAAGGCCCTGGGCGGAAGGAAGCGCCGTCTCGGCGTCGTAGCGTGCGGCAAGGGCGTCGGTCGCGATGTCGAGCTCTCTGCTGCTGGTCATATCTGGTCCTCAGGTTGCCCTTCGGGGCTTCATCTCATTCGATTTCGTGGAGTTTCGGGGGGCGCTGTGACCGCATCATCAGGACTTTGCGGCGGGCGCGCAAGTGACCCGGAGAGTGCGGCCCATGCCGTCACGGCGTATCAGGCGCGCCGCGTTTTCGTGGATCCGCCGCAGCGCGTGTGCACGTTCGGGCGTTAGGGCCGGGCGCAGCCAGAATGGATTCGCGTGCGCAAAATCCCGGCACGGCTCGGCCAGTGCCTGCCGGACTGCACACGTCGTCGCAGCGTGCCGGAACGTGATACACGCGGTTGCCTCCATCATGCAGCCATTGCTCAGCAGCCGGCCGCGCAAAACCCGCCCCACACCGGTTATCGGGCCGGTATGGTACGGTTCAGAATTTCTCTCGGCATTCGCTGGCACAATCCGCCAGCAATAAGGTCAGCAATGCTGTCCTTTTAGCGCGAAGATGGCAGATTTCACGTTGTTGCACAAGGCCCGGGAGCGACCAATCTGCCGAAACGCATTCACAAATCGCGCGTAGGTGCCGACGGTAGAGTGCCGGCCGTGGTAAATGAATGGAGGACATCGATCCGGCGGGAAGACGGGAGGCTGCCCGATCCTCGAAAATTGGGGGCGCCCAGACTGGCGGAAGGCTGTGGCGAAGCTGGGGCAAGAAAAAAGGGCGGATGCAGCTTTTCGCATCCGCCCCACGCATCACCGTCCGGGGGGAGGGGCGGTGACGCCCGCGCGGCGGATGGATCTAAAGATCCACCCCCGCTTGGCGCTGGACGAAAGGGGGAGACGCCCAGCGGACCTATGGCTATTGGCGACGACGCTACTCGCCGGCCTCGATCTGGCGCGGCGCATCAACCTGCCCGACCGGTATGACGCGCGGCCTCATGCGCTCGGGAATATTGCGCTGTAGATCGATATGAAGCAGACCGTCCTTGAGGTCGGCGCCCTTCACTTCAACGTAGTCCGCAAGCTGGAAGCGGCGCTCGAAAGAGCGGGCCGCAATGCCGCGGTGCAGGAAATGACGTTCCTTGTCCTCGGCGGTCTTCTCGCCGCGCACGGTAAGTGATTGTTCCTTGACCTCGATCTTGATCTCGTGGTCGGTAAAACCCGCAACCGCCATCGTGATGCGATACTCGTTCTCGGCGAGGCGCTCGATGTTATAGGGCGGGTAAGCACCCTCGTCCGCGCTGCCCATCTGGTCGAGCAACTGCGCAATACGGTCGAAGCCGATCGTGGATCGGTAAAGCGGGGCAAAATCGAAGTGTCGCATCACATATCCTCCATGATTGAGCGACATGCGAACCACCTGCCAAGCCGCCGCATATTGTGGGGCTTTCCGGCCAGGCGTTCTCTATGGTCGCGTCCCCTCTGTCGAGGCGAACGCACCTGCTTGATTTAGGTAACCGAGATGTGTGTTCAAGGGGTTGTGGGATCGCAGCGGCACGCAGCGAGCGGCAGCCGTGAGATCACTTAGCATTAGCGCTAAATGCATGAACGAGCATAACTTTTTCTCCGGCTGAACGTTGTTTGGTTCATCTGCCGTTCATGTTCGCGGCGCGAGCCTCAAGGCGGGCAGGAGGCAGCCCGACAACAACCTCATTCAAGGAACACTTCTATGGTCTGGTTCATCGATCCGCGTGGCGTGCGCGCTCGCGCCGGCTGGGCGTTGCCTCTGGCATGCGCTGGGGTATTGCTGGCCAGTGCGCCGTCAGCGCTTGCGGCCGATCTCGATTACGATCTGCCGCAGTATGGCTCTTCGAAAGATTATTATGGTGATCGCGAGCCCGATTGGCGGCCGCACCGCTCGGCGCGCGCAGAACATGAGTGCATCCCGCGTGATTTTGTCCGCGACGACCTTCGTGAGGAGGGATGGCGGGATTTGCGCAATGCGGAGCCGCGCGGCCGCTACGTGATGGTCGAAGCCCGGCGTGTACGTTCGGGGCGGCCATTCCTGTTGACCATCGACCGCTGTAGTGGAGAGGTCGTTGCTGTTGAGCCGCTGGCGCCAGCGCGGCGTGCCTTGTTGTGGTCTTTCAACGACACCGATTGGCGGTGGCGGCGTGATCGTGACTGGGAACACCGTGCAGACTGGAGCGATCGGCGCTATGGCCGCGCGCCGTGGTGAAATCGACGCGCTGCGGCGTTACGGGAGCAGCTACTGACCTCGCGCTGGTCCCGTCAGCGGCGCAGCTGGGGTGTGATTGTGATTGGCCGTGGCTATGTTTCGGACAGTGGCGGGTGGGATGGACCTATCCCGCCACTGACGCTTAAAGCGGCCCCGACTGTATGCGGCAGTCAGCCAATGCTATCATTCCGCGATCCCGATGCGCCTGTGCGGCGGCAACATACGGAAAGCGGCATGGAATTGGTCTCACTGGCGCGCAACCCGGTGCCATCCGGCGCTGTCGTTGGCTCGTTTGCGGGTTATGACGGAGCGCCGTTGCGCTACGCGCGCTGGGAGCCGACGCGTAGTCCTCGGCGCGGAACCGTTTGCGTGTTCCAGGGGCGCGCCGAGTTCATCGAGAAATATTTCGAGACGATCGCCGACCTGCGGCGGCGCGGCTTTGCGGTCGCCATACTCGACTGGCGTGGGCAGGGCCGTTCCTATCGTGCGTTGCCTGACCGCAGCAAATCGCACGTCGAGGATTTTGCCGAGTACGACAAGGATCTGGTGCGCTTCATGAAAGATGTAGTGCTGCCGGATTGTCCGCCGCCCTACATTGCGCTGGCCCATTCGATGGGCGGTAACATCCTGCTGCGCGCGGCGACACAGCCGGGCTCGTGGTTTTCGCACATGGTGATGACGGCGCCGATGGTCCAGATTGCCGTCGAGAAGATCGGCATGCCACCGGGACTGGCGCTGCGTTTGTCTGAGATGGTTTCGATATCCGGTTTTGCCACGTGGTTCGTGCCGGGCGGCAATGTGAAGGCGGCGGAGCTGGGCGCATTCGAGGGCAATCAGCTCACGTCCGATCCGGAGCGCTGGGGACGGACGCGCGCCGTGCTGGAGGCGGCTCCCGATCTCGCACTGGGCTCGCCAACGGTTGCGTGGCTGAAAGCGGCGATGCGCTCTTGCGCGCGTATCACAGCGCCAGATTTTGCGGAAACCGTGAAAGTCCCGGTCCTGATGCTGGCAGCCGGCGAAGATCACATCGTTTCGACGCGTGCGATCGAGGAGCTGGGCGTGAGGCTCAAGCTCGGCTCGCATCTTCTGCTGCCGGGCGCGCTGCATGAGATCCTGCAGGAGACCGACGCCATCCGTCAGCGCTTCTGGGCGGCGTTCGATGCGTATCTGGAAAGCTCGGTGGCAGCAGCTTGAGCGTCATCGGGCTCGTTGCTCTAGCCGTTACATCGCCTTCATGTTTGAGTGAAATACACCCACAATCCAGTTCTTGTCTTGCGCCATATTTTTTTACGCTGAACCGCCGCACACTTCAGCTAAACATGATCTAGAAACGCCAATACCTTCTCGTGCAACGCCGGATCGCCGGTGGCCAGGATGCGACCGCCATTGGTTGCGGGCTTGCCGTCCCATGTGGTGACGCGGCCGCCGGCGCGTTCGATGATCGGTATGAGCGCCACGATATCGAAGCCTTTGAGGCCGCTCTCCATGACGATATCGACGAAGCCGGCAGCCAGCAGGGCGTAGTTGTAGCAATCGCCGCCGTAGCGCGTCATGCGGGCGGTGTCCTTCAGGCGCAAGAAGGATTTGAGTTCGCTGCCCTTGGCGAAAAGATCGGGATGGGTGGTGGTAAGCGTCGCTTCAGCGATGGACGAACAGGGGCGCGTCTTCAGTCGTTTGATGTCGCCGTTGGCGTCGCGCGCATATGCAGCCGTTCTGTCGGACCAGAACCTCTCTTTGGTGTAGGGCTGGTCCATCAGGCCGAGTAGCGGGACGTCGTTGTCCAGGAGGCCGATCAGCGTGCCCCAGAGCGGCGAGCCCATGATGAAAGAGCGGGTGCCGTCAATGGGATCGACAACCCAGCGGTAGCGCGCCGTTTCCTTGTGGTTGCCGTGCTCCTCGCCGATGAGACCGTGATCGGGGAAACGCGTTCGCAGCGCCTTGGCGATGATTTTCTCCGCGCCCTTGTCAGCGGCAGTAACGGGGTCGAAACCGCCATCGCGCTGCTTATTGTCGACGGCGATTCGCTTGCGGAAGTGGCGCATGATCACCGGACCCGACTGATCGGCAAGCTGATGGGCGAAGTCGAGCAGAGATTTGAAGTCCGGCGCGTCATGAGAGGGCACAGCAAGTTCATCCTGGTTGCGGCAGCAAGGCGAGATCAAATCAGCTTTATGCTTCTACCTACTTAACTGATCTGAGCAAAAGCATTGGGCGAAACCGCGCGTGGCCCAGCTGCCGCGCCGGTTGTGTCGCGAATGCATCGCTGTACATGCTGACGCATGGTTTTGCGCTTTTGGCACATTGCATGCTGCTTCGAATACTCTCATGTTGTGTGTGTGGCGCTGTTTTCACCAGCGGCGTCACTGCCCACATTGGGCGTTTCCTCCCTAGACTTGGGCCGTTCGTCACCACGGGCGGCCTTTTTTTGCGCCGCCAGGCATGCCGGCGGTTCAGGCGCTCGCGATGCTTGCGCGGCTGGAGCCGGCTGTCGACGGGAGGCTGGGTGGATTGATTTGCGGCAAATCCCGAGAAGCCATGCGCAGGCCAGCAATATGGTCTTGCTCCGCAGTTGAAGCGCGCTGAGTCCACGAGAATAAACCAATTTACATCAGTGCGTTACATGTTTTGCGCCGAATTTGGGCCATGGCGAGCTTCCCGCCACGGGAGGCTCTGGTCTGCAAAAAATGCATTTGTGTTTTGTGCGTCGCACCCTTAACTATTGCGGTGCGACATTGATGAGTTCGCTCGTCTGTCGTAGCCCTCCTTGGGCGTTTCCTCCCTAGACTTGGGCCGTTCGGTTTCCGGACGGCCCCTTTTCTTTTGTGCCTTCGCCCTCGGCCAACGCTGCGTTATTCTAAGATCTGTTTTATAGATCAATGGGCTACGCTGTCATCACGCAAGTTTGACCCGACATCAGAAACTCTGAGCCTTGTACATTTTTATGTGCAGTTGGAGATAGTTGGGCTGGTGATCAACGGTGAGAACGGACGCTGTCTAGGACGAAGGTGCAGTTGAATGCTGCTGCGTTGCAGCATAAATTGATTGCAGTTGGTGCCGGCGTCCGTCGGTGCGAACCGCCCGATCCGGGTGTTTCCTCCCAGACTTCGGGGCCGTTCGATATCATATCGATCGGCCTTTTTTCTTGTTCAGGCGCATGACACAGGTGCGGTGGGGCCGGCCTGCCGCGGTTTATTCGGCAGCCGCGCGACGCATGAGGCGCTCGGGCACCTCGGCAAACATCGCCTCGACCAGTGCGGTCAGGTCTGCGAGCAGGCGCGTGAAGCCGTCGCTGCGCTCCAGCGAGAACTCGTTGAGATAGAGCCCGCGGTTGATTTCGATCTGAACGGCGTGCCAGCCGCGATCGGGGCGCCCATAGTGCTCGGTAATGTAGCCTCCTGCATAAGGCCGGTTCATCTGTACCTCGTAACCCATGGCGGATAGCTCATCGCGCAGGAAATGCGAGATGCTGTTGTCGCAGGAAACACCGAACCGATCGCCGACAACGAAATCCGGGCGGCTGGCGACGCCTTTGGTCATGGCTGCGGATGGCATCGAGTGGCAGTCGATCAGCAGGGCGTATCCGAAACGCGCAATGGTTTCGTCCATCAACGAAGTCAATGCACGGTGGAAGGGTAGGTATAGCGTTTCGATGCGAGCCAGAGCACTCGCCAGGGACAGCGGCTCACGGTAGATTTCCTCGCCGTCGGCAACGATACGGGCGATCGTGCCCAAACCGCCTGTTACGCGCACGGAATGTGCGTTGGCGTACTCGGGCAGGGGGTCGCGAATGAGGCCGGGATCAAGCTCATAAGGCTCGCGGTTAACGTCGAGGAAGGCACGGGGAAAGCGCGCAGCGATCAGCGGCGCCCCGAGCGCGGGCACGGCCTGGAACAACTCATCCACGTAACAATCCTCAGAGCGACGCAGTGTCAGCGGATCGAGGCGCGACTGAGCAATGAAATGGCGCGGATATATCCGGCCCGAGTGGGGTGAGCAGAAGACGAACGGCGCGACGTGTTCGCCCGGACGCAGCACCTCGAAGGGGGGCGTGAGATCCTTGGCGATACCGTCGTACTCGATTATGGGCATGTGCAAGTTTGCTGTCCTGGCATTGGCCGGCGTGGCGGCTCCTGATGCCGTTCCGGACCCATCGTGGAGCGCCATCTGTTGATGTCAGTGGCTGCATAAGTGGTTGATACCGCGCATCTGGCAATCCGCGAGCGGATTATGCGCAACACCATATCAACTTACTGGTAACCTCGTCGGAATGCCAGGATAGCCAACACGATCGATACGATATTGAACGGGGGATGCGATCCGCGGACTGACCCGTTGCGATTGTGCGCCCGGGATCTGAGCAGTCGCGGCTCGTGTTGTCCAAAAAACATGCCGTGAGTTCATCCTCCATTTACCATCCTGACGACAGATTCAAATGACAAGTCGTCAAATTCCGCCTCTGCGTCCACAAAGTCGGTACCTATAATCATGACATTGAAGCCCTTTCATCTGCCCATGAGCCGCATCCTACTCGCCGAAGACGATGACTCCATGCGAGGTTTCCTGGAGCGCGCGCTGGTGCGGGCAGGCTATGACGTTGTCAGCTTCGCAAACGGTGAGGAGGCTTACGAGCGTCTGCAACAGGAACCGTTCACGCTCCTGCTCACCGATATCGTCATGCCAAGGATGGATGGGATCGAACTGGCACGTCGCGCGGCCGAGATCGATCCTGACCTCAAGATCATGTTCATCACCGGGTTTGCTGCGGTGATCCTCAACTGCGATGTTGCCGCCGCCAAGGAGGCGCATGTCCTATCCAAGCCGTTCCATCTGAAGGATCTCGTGCGCGAGGTGGAGCGACTGCTGGCGGCCTGAAATGGCCTCTTCGTACGATGTGCCGCAATGTCCGGGGCTGGCGAGCGGTCATGGGCGCGTGTCCTCCCGGTTGCGATCCAAAGTCTGTAAAGCGCGGTTGGGCAAGGCTGCCTACAGACACAACGAGCGGCTTGCTCTTGCGGCGCAATGTGGATATAGAGCCATCTCCGCACGGCGCCTGTCGCCAAACGAGTGGGCACTTAGCTCAGCGGTAGAGCACTACCTTGACATGGTAGGGGTCAGAGGTTCGATCCCTCTAGTGCCCACCACTTTGAAATCTGCAATAAATTCCAAGAACTTTCTGGCGCATCAGCAACCAAGGCTGCGGGCCCTGGCGGGGTAACTGCACGGGTAGTAGTTGCGGTTCATGTGCCAATTGACAGGGCGGTGTGACACAAGTAGGTTCCGCCCATCTTTTTAAGCCGTGGCGGCATTTGCCCCGCATCGTCGGGCCCGAATGGGAAGAGCCGATGACGCGCGGGCGTTTGTGTTGTCCTATGCGGCACAAGAAACGGATGATGTCGTCATGAAGGTCAGAAACTCACTCAAATCGCTGCGCTCGCGTCACCGCGACAACCGTCTGGTGCGTCGCAAGGGCCGGCTCTACGTGATCAACAAGACGCAGCGCAAGTTCAAGGCCCGCCAGGGCTGATAGCCTCGGCCACCCCGCAATCGCAGCGTTCGCGTGAACGTGATAGCGGAATTGCGGTATCCAACGACGACTGGGGCGCGCTTGGGCTTTGACGGCTGCGGGCGCGCAACTTATTTTGTGCGCATGATGAAGCGTCTCATGCTGCCCTTGGCGTTGTTGCCGGCGATCGCTCTTGTGGCCGTTCCTGCCGTGCCTCGCGCATCTGCTCAGGTCGGTGCCCCAGAACCGGACACTCGTACGCAACCGTTCGCATCCGAACGCGGCCAGGGCGGCCAATCCGAATTCGGCTCGGATGATGGTGTCGGCGGCTCTGCGCGTGGCCCGGCGTCACCTGATCGCGGGCTCTCACCGCTTCCGGCCGATCCCACGCCGTCGCCGGATGCGCGGGCATTCGAGGGCGAAAAGGATCGGGCTGACGCCACTCCTGCGACACCTCCCGATACGCCGACCCAACGGCGTCGCGCGCTGGATGATCTTTATGCGCATCTGGCCGCCACCGAAAATTCACAAACGGCCGTTCCGCTGGCTGCTGCAATCGAGCGGCTGTGGGTCTTTTCGGGAAGCGATACGATCGACGTTTTGATGGAGCGGGTGTTGAAAGCCGTGGCCGAGCAGCGCCTGGACCTGGCCGAGCAACTCGCAGACACCATTGTCGATCTCGAACCGGGCTATGCCGAAGGCTGGAATCGCCGCGCGCTCGTTTCCTATCTTCAGGGCGATTATGAAAACGCATTGAATGCGCTGACGCGAGCGCTGGCGATCGAGCCCAACCACTTCAAGGCGCTCGATGGGCTTGCGCAGATCATGCGCCAGCAGGGTGACAAGGTGGCCGCGCTGGGCATCTATCGCAAGCTGCTTGAAGTGCATCCCTACTGGGAAGGGGCGCAGGACGCCTTCGATCAGCTCAAGCGCGAGGTCGAGGGCGACGGCATCTGATCGGGCCGATGCGCTTAAAGCATGTTGAGCTGAAGTGCACAGCGGTTTGGCATGAAAAACATGCTCGAAACAAGATGCTGGATCGCGTTCATATTTGAGGGAAACATGAACGCGATTTCGCGGCGATGTAGGGTGACCTGATTGCAGAGTGCCTTTGCCTGGATGTGAGCGCGGCGCGTCAGACGAAAGCGACCGCGTAGATCGGCGGCAGGGTCTGTGTGACGCAAGTCCAATTGCCACCCTGGTTCTCGCTCACCCACAGACCGCCTGTGGTCGAGCCGAAGGCGAGGCGTTCGCCGCTCGTATCGAGCGCCAGGGCGTGGCGATAGACGACGTCGTAGGCATGCTCCTGCGGCAGTCCTTCACTCAAAACCTCGAATGTTTTGCCGCCATCGCGTGTGACCGACGCGCACAGGCGGCCGGCGACAGGAATGCGTTTCTCATCCTTGATCTCGGGCACGAACCATGCGGTGTCGGGATCGCGCGGATGGACGACAACGGCAAAGCCGAATGCCGAAGGCTGAGCAGCATCGCTGATCTCGGTGAAGTTGCGGCCGGCGTCCGACGAGACAAAGATGCCGTTGTGATGCTGGACCCACATGCGCTCCGGGTCGGCAGCGCACTGCACGAGCCGGTGGACGTCCTGGCCGATCGGGTCGTGCGTTTGTTCGGGAGGCGCGTATTCGGCGCGCATCCCGTGTCCGCGCTGCTCCCAGCTCGCGCCGCCGTCGGTTGTGTGCCACAGCCCTCCCGTCGAGACGGCAATCGTGACATGCTTGGAATTGCGCGGGTCGACGCAGATCGAATGCAGACCGGGCAAGTCGGCGCCGCCACCCATCCATTTCTGCCGCAGAGGGTGGTTCCACAGGGAGCTTACAATCTCCCAGGACTTGCCGTGATCGTTGGACTTGAAGAGGCCGCCGGGGAGGGTTCCGCACCACAGGACACCGGGCTCGTCGGGACCGCCGGGTTCGAGCGCCCAGATGCGTACCGTCGACCAGGGGAGTGGGCGGCCCCACATGTCGAACTCCTCATGGCCCTCAGGCTTTTCAGGGTAGGCGGGCGTTGCAATCTCCTCCCAGTTGCTGGCGTCGTTCGAGCGATGCAGCTTGACGCCGAAGTGACCATGATCGAGCGCCGCATAGCAGGCGCCGTCGCGCGGGTCTGTGAGTGTCAGGGAGACGTTGTCGCCGAGGAAATCAGCATGTGCGACGTGCCAGTTGCCGTCATGCTTCTCGACGGTGAAAAGCCCTTTGCGGGTGGCAACACGCAGACGATCACCCATGGTGTAAACTCCTCGCGTTTTGGATCGTGTGCACGTTTCGACGAACAGCAGGCGATCCGGTTTCTTGGCTTGAGCATGTTCTCAACGGGAACCGCTGCACACTTCAGCTGAACATGCTCTGTGGTGTGCGGCACGTCGAGCGAGCCGCAGGATTTAACCGCCCGACAGAGCCTGAAAGACATAAACTGAGCTGTGCTCGCCGACCGGATCGCTGAGACCTTCCCGGTCGCGAATGATCTCTCCGTCGACAAAGACAAGCATGTGTCGGCGCAGCGCTTGCTGGTCATCAAGCACGTAACGGCGCGCGCGCGGATTTTCCGCAAAAACATGATCGAGCACTTCGCGCACGGTGCTTCCCGGCGCCTCTGCCGGCGGACAGGAGACATGGCGCTGGATGTTGTCGGTAAACGCGACCTTGGCCATTGCTTGGGTCCAGTACTGTTTTACAGAAGCCAGAGGCATCTCAACGTCAGCTTGATGCCTCACAGCCGCCGTCTGAAAATTGCATCATGCTGGCGCGATTGCCTTCGGTGTCCAGGAAGGCGACGTAGCGACCCACACCGGGGATATCCATCGGTTCGCCGAGAACTTTACCGCCGGCCGCGTTGACTGAATCCATCGCAACAGCAATATCGTTCACGGAGATCACGACCGAAGGATGCTGCGCTGGCGAGTCCGGCTTGTTGGGAAAGAAGCCGCCGTTGATGGCTCCCGGTTTGGTTGGGCGACTATTCTCAGTGTCGGTCGTTGTTGCCAGCACGTAATTGCCCACCTCTTTGCCGAGCATCTGCATCTCCCAGCCGAATGCGCGCTCATAAAATCCCGCCATACGCTGGCGGTCGGAGTAGGGCATTTCGAAGTGAACGACAGGACATGCGGACTTCATGACGATCTCTCCTCTGGCTAGGGCAGGTTGGCTCGCAGTGGAACGACATGGACAAGTGTGGCCTGCTCTATCTCCTCGATTGAGAACTGGTTCAGGCTTCCGCCGGATGCTCGGCCGCAGCCAACTCAGCCCGGTCCGGCCCCAGGCTGCGGCGCTTGTTTGACCAGGGTGTGTCGGCCGGCCGTCAACTTGCGGGCGACGCACTGCGCGCCTGCCGAAACGCGGCAATGTCGAATTTGATCAACTCGAGTATTGCTGTCGTTCCTCATGCCTGGCGCCGACGCTTGGGGGCGCCTGTTATTTTTCGCAGGCAGCGTGGGCCCACCTGCGACGACGAAACGTCGTAGCGATTCTTCAACCAACCGCACTGAAGCGGGGCGTTTGCTGAATACCAAAGGCGCGGTCGGAACCTCACAATCATTCCCGAACTCCCCTCAACTCTTCTCAGCGATCACTTTGAGGTTGTGCAGGCCCTCATCGAAATCGCGGGTCACCATTTTTTCGCAGTTGATGAAGACCGACATGACGCGCGCCAGAAAGGACTGACTGGCGCTCATGGACCACGTCACGATGGTCGCGTTTCCGTCAGGGAAAAGCGTGAATTCGACGTGATTGTCAGCGGCGATCGGCTTCGTCATCTGCAAACGCATTGTGACGCGCGATGGTTCACTCTCGAGGATGCGGAGGGACCCCGAACCGGATTTCGAACCGCCGAATTCGAACATTGCGCCAGGTCCGTTTTCCGGTCCGCTGTAATGGATCCGGCCGCCGGAATCGCGCAGCGCGTAGGGATTCCACGTATTCATGCTGCGCAAATCATCGATGAGGGCATGTAGGCGCTTGCGCGGGGCTGCAATCCGTAGGGAACGGGCTGCGCTGAAGCTCCGTGGACGCCGACTCGCAATGACGAGGACGATGCCGACCAGGAGTGCGATGAGCAAAACCAGACTTACGAGTACGTCCATCGTGTGAACTCCCTGGAACTGCCTCAGGTGCCGCGCGGTGGCGGGCAACGTGACGCACGCTGCGACGTCCTGGTGTCACGCTGCAAGCTTGAACACTCGGTGGCAGCGATATAAGTTGATATCAACCTAGATGAGACAGTGTCAATGCGAAATGATCTTCCGCTCACCGTCACGCATGAAGTGCGTGACCGGTGTTTGTGTCTGCAGGCGCATCGCGCGGCGCGTGCGCTGGCGCGCAGGTTCGACGAAGCATTGCGCTCGTTTGGGCTTACCAATGGCCAATTTTCGCTCATGATGTCACTCAACCGGCCGAGCACGCCGCGCATCGGCGAAGTTGCGCAGTTCCTGGCGATGGATCGCACGACGCTGACGGCAAACTTGAAACCGCTTGAGCGGCGCGGTTTGATCAAAGTGAGCGTTGACCCGCAGGACCGTCGCAGCCGTCGGCTGGAACTGACGGAGCGCGGGCGCGATCTCCTCGTCATGGCTATGCCTGTTTGGCGGGCGACGCACGACCAGGTCGATCGTGGGTTGAGAAAAATCACGCCGGAAAGACTGCGCGATGGTTTGATCGCGTTGGTGGAGGGGCCCCGAACCTGAGAGGCCAATGCCTCGCCGAGACTTTGTTGGAGCGTCTCAATCACGGCTTCGGCGGCAGTACGACTGCTTCCCTTCTCAGTCGATCAGGCTTTAAATTGCTTTCATGTTTGGCGGAAACATGAAAGCGATCCAGCACTTTGTTTCGGCCATGTTTTTCACGCTGAACCGCTGCACACTTCAGCTAAACATGCTCTGGAAAAATGCACGTCCTCGTGAACCGGTCGGGTTGATGGTACGACTGAGCAATTGCACCTGATCGATTTTTGGAGGAACCAACAGATGAGCCGCACCGCGATTTTCACTGCCGCAGCCCTAACCTCATTGTGTTTGGGGGCGACCGTGTCCACGACTCCGGCAAGCGCCGGGGGTTGCTATTACCGCCTCTATCAAGACGGCCACGGTATCGTAACCGGAAAGCTTGCAATTCAGGGATATGGGCATGCGATCAAGACATCGACCGCATGCAAGCGTGCGCGCCAGGAATGTAACCGCCGCTTCGAGCGTGCGCGCAAGAAGGGAAACCTGCCGCGTGGCGGCCCGCGCGACTTCCGCTGTATCAAGACAGCATCTGGTTAGAGCAGGCCAAGCTTTGATCGGATTACGTCTGGCCAGCGTGAGCTGATCCAGCTTCTTGTTTGAGAAACGATGCACTGTTTCGGCGGCAGCACGACTACTTCCATCTCAGCCGATCCAGCACCTTGTTTCGAGCATGTTGATCTGAACCGCTGCACACCTCAGGTCAACATGCTCCAGCCTTTTGGTTGCTTGCCGGTGAGTGCGGACACGGTCCTGTGAGGTATCAGCCTCCGCCCACCGCATTGCCCGTCTCGTCGATGTAGGCGATGCGGATCATGTTGGTGGTGCCGGGTGAGCCGAACGGCACGCCCGCCGTCACCAATATGCCGTCACCGGGTTTGACGAAGCCATGCTCCATGGCGAGCTTGCAGGCCTTGTTGACCATGTCCTGCACGCGGTCGGGATCGCTCGTCATAACCGCATGGATGCCCCACACCAAGGTCAAGCGCTGGGCGGTCGCGTGCACCGGCGTCAGGCCGATTACGGGCAGGCCAGGACGTTCCCGGGCCACGCGCAATGCCGTGGATCCGGTTGCGGTGAAGCAGACGATAGCCGAAAGCTTGATGCTGTCGGCAACTGCGTGGGCGGCTACGGCGATGGCGTCGTGCGCGGTTGCCTGAGGCTTGATCGACGTGGCGTGAACCAGCGATGAGTAGCTCGGATCGTTTTCCACCTGGATGGCGATGCGGTCCATCATCTGGATCGCCTCGACCGGGTATTGACCGACCGCGCTCTCGGCGGAGAGCATCACGGCGTCGGCGCCATCGAAGACAGCGGTAGCGACATCGGAGACCTCGGCGCGCGTGGGCATCGGCGAGGTGATCATGCTTTCCAGCATCTGCGTGGCGACGACGACGGGCTTGCCGGCCGCGCGCGCCATGCGCGTGATGCGCTTTTGCAGACCAGGCACGCGCTCGATCGGCATCTCAACACCGAGATCGCCACGGGCAACCATGAACCCGTCTGCTGCGGCAATGATCGCATCGAGGTCGTCGATGGCCGACGGCTTCTCGACCTTGACCATGACGGCGGTATCTGTGGTGATGAGCTTTCTCGCATCCTCGACGTCCTGGCCGCGTTGAACGAAGCTCAGGGCGATCCAGTCGGCGCCGAGATCGAGCGCGCAGTTGAGGTCGGCGTGATCCTTTTCGGTCAGCGGGCCGACCGGCAGGATGGTGTCGGGCAGCGAGATGCCCTTGCGGCTGGCGAGCGGGCCACCGACGAGCACCTCAGCGGAAATGCGGTTGTCCTGCGCCTCGATGACACGCATCCTGAGCTTGCCGTCGTCGAGCAGAAGCGTGTGGCCGGGCTCGACCGCCTCGAAGATCTGAGGATGCGGCAGGAAGACACGCTCTGCCGTTCCCGCAGTTTCGGTCCGGTCGAACGTGAAAATGGTGCCATCCGAGACGATGACGCGACCGCTGGCGAATTCGCCAAGACGGAACTTCGGACCCTGCAGATCTGCCAATATGCCGATCGGGCTGGAGTACTTCTTGCCCAGCGAGCGCACGTTGAAGACCAGCGTTCGCGCCAAATCGTGCGAGGAATGGCTCATGTTGACGCGGAACACGTCGACGCCAGCCAGGAACAATCGCTCCATCATGTCGGGCGATGAGGATGCCGGCCCGAGTGTGGCGATCAGTTTAACGCGTCGGTTGCGTCGCATCGGTTTTGTTTGCCCTATCGTCTGGGTCGGTCAGGCGGATCGTCCATTCCTTGGCGTCGCCGGTGTCGACCTCGAAAAATCCAGTTCGCTTATAACCGCGATCGCCGCAATCCTGAACACCTCTTATCGCGAACGATATGTCATTGGTGCACATGTAGTTCGATCCGACCCATTCGCCGCCGCGATCATAGTCCACCGCATGGACATAGATGAAGCGGCTGGGAACGTCGCCCTTGAGCAGCGTCTCACAGGTTTGCGATGCAATGTTCCACCAGCCTTCCGTGGCCCAGCCTTCTTTGTCCTGGTAGCCGATGGCGACGCCAACGCGGCTTTCGGTGGAGTTGCAGAGCTTGAGGTCGGCGCGTGCCGCATCGACGAAGAGACTTGAGGCGGCGACCAAGGCAGTGAGCGACCATGCTATCCGTGAACGCCAGGCGCCGTCGCGCCATCCTCGCGAGGCGAGAAACGCCGGCGTTAAGGACAGATAGGTGCTCGTGGCAGATTTCACGTGTTTCTCCGATTGTCGCACGACGCTGCCCGGCGTCCGGCCAGGCGGTGCGCTGCTCGGCGTATTCGCGTCCACCATCAGGTCGGATCGACCAGGATGACACGAAAATCGTTGACGTTTGTCTGGGTCGGGCCGCATTCGACGAGATCTCCGATCGTTCGGAAGAATCTCGTTGAGTCGTTGTTGGCCAGGAACTTGGCGGCATTGAGATCGGCTGCGCGAGCGCGCGAAAGGGTGTCGGACAGAACGATGGCACCGGCCGGGTCGGTGGCGCTGCCTGCACCGCCGTCGGTGCCGTCCGTATCGCCGGCCAGCGCGGAAATTTCCGGTGCTCCGTCGAGCGCAATGGCAAGGCCGAGCGCGTATTCCTGATTGGGGCCGCCGGTACCATCGCCAGTCACGGTCACGGTCAGCTCGCCGCCGGACATGATGGCGACACGTTCCCCGCGTGACTTGGCTTCAAGCGCCAGTCGCGCCTGCTGCGCACCGACGTCGCGCGCTTCACCCTCGAGTGCGTCGCCCAGCGAGACGACCTTGAAGCCTGAAGACTCCGCGATGGCGGTCGCGGCGGCGATCGACTGGCTCGGGGCGGCAACGATCTTGAAGCGTGCGCGGGCGAGGAGGGGATCGTCCGGCTTCAACGTCTCGTTGGCCGGGTCGGCGAGAACGGCTTCGATCTCGGGCGGTAATTCGATCCTGTAGCGCGCGATGACCTCGCGTGCCTCAGCCAGCGTTGTGGGATCGCCGATGGTCGGTCCGGAGCCGATCGCTGCGGGGTCGTCGCCTGGAATATCGGAGATCGCCAGGGTCAGCAGCCCAGATCCGCCGGCGGCCGCGGCGAGCTTGCCGCCCTTGATGGCGGACAGGTGCTTGCGAATACAGTTCATCTCGGTAATGCGCGCGCCAGAGCGCAGGAGCTGCTTGGTCAGGGCCTGTTTGGCATCGAAGGAAATGCCCGGCGCAGGGGCCGACCACAGAGCTGAGGCGCCGCCCGACATGAGCGCCAGCACGAGATCATTGGGTCCGGCGGATGCGGCGAGCTTCAGTGCGCGCTTTGCGGTCTCGATGCTCATCTGGTCGGGAACCGGGTGTCCGGCCTCTACAACCTCGATGATCTCGGTGGGCAGGCCGTAGCCGTGCCGGGTGGTAACGAAGCCGCAGATGCGGTCGGCCTGACCAAGCGCCTTGTAATGGCGTTCGGTCGCCTGAGCCATGGCGGCGGCGGCCTTGCCGGCGCCGACGACGATGATGCGGCCGCCTTCGGGAACAGGCGGCAGGTGGGGCGGAACGCAGGATGCGGGGTGGGCGGCGGAGACCGCAGTTTCGAAAAGTTTCAACAGAAAAGCACGGGTTTCGGCAGGCGACTGGGGCATTGATATGTCCTTCTGTTTGTTGGGCCTATCCGTCGGGGCAGGAGAGCCGAGGCTCGGGTGCACGCAGGACAGGTGCCTGCGGGATCCACTCCGCGTGTTTGCGAAATCGTCTGTCCCCCGTCAAGCGTGGCCCTGACGCAGGAGCCGCTGCGGCGCAGTTGCCGGTATCCAGTCCCGCGCGGCGCGACTATAGTCCGCCGCCATGCAGGAGAGAACCGTTTCCATGGCGAGCTTGCGGATATCGGCGTCTGAAGCTTCGAGCCACCGCGTTATGGGTGGGCGGGCGGACGCCGGACTGATTGTGATCTGCGATCATGCCGAAAATACCCTGCCGGAGGGGTATGGCTCGCTCGGCCTGCCGGAAAGCGAGCTGCAACGGCATATTGCTTACGACATCGGCGCCAAGCGTGTCGTTGAACGGCTTGCGGCATTGCTCGACGTGCCGGCGGTGCTGTCACGATTCTCTCGGTTGCTGATCGACCCCAACCGCGGGCTTGACGATCCGACACTGATCATGCGGCTGTCGGATGGCGCCATCATTCCAGGCAACCGCACCTTGACAGTGGAGGAACGCGAACAGCGCATCGCTCAGTGGTATCGCCCTTACCATGACGCGATCGACCGGGTGATAGATGCGGTACACGCTCACCATCCCCATCCCGCACTGCTGTCCGTTCATTCGTTCACCGAGGTCTGGCGTGGCACGACGCGGCCCTGGCAAGTCGGCATCCTGTGGGACGCAGACGACCGGCTTGCGGCGCCGCTGATCGATACGCTGGTGGCAGAGGGTGACCTATTGGTTGGCGACAACCAACCCTACTCGGGCAAGCTCAGGGGCGACTGCATGTGGCGGCATGGCACGCAGCGCGGATTGCCTCATGCGCTGATCGAACTGCGCCAGGATCTGATCCGCGATGAGGCCGGGCAAACCGTGTGGGCGCAACGGATCGCTCGCGTTATGGGCAAGATTCGAAACCGGCGCGGTCTGGCGATGAAGATCGGCGACGATCACCCCAAGGAATCGGTGCCGGCCGGCTCTCTGCCGGGAGCACACGGCCCGATCTGACGCTCGCGTCAGATCGCTGTGTCGTGTCGGGCTTGCGCGCAGTCTTCTCAGACAGACAGGCAAATTGGCGCGTCGCCGCATGCTACGAGTATGCCGCTACGGGTTCGCATGACGGCCGCGCCAGCCTATATGAAGGGCAACGTTCCATGGGATCACGGCGGCGGCGGCAGCGACGTCCTCTCGTGTCATCTCATCATCCGGCGCATCGCGCCTCCTGCCACAAGGGAGAATTGAATGACCGACATCGACGACAAGACGCGCACAGAGCTTGAGGCGGCAGCGTTCCGGCGGCTCGTCTCGCATTTGCGCCAGCGCACGGATGTCCAGAACATCGACATGATGAACCTCGCCGGTTTCTGCCGGAATTGCCTTGCCAACTGGTACATGGACGCGGCCAAGGAAAAGGGCATCGCGCTCGACAAGTTGGGGGCGCGCGAAATCATTTACGGCGAGCCCTACGCAGATTGGCAGGCCAAGCATCAAAAGGAAGCCAGCGCCGACAAGCTGGCGGCGTTCGAGGTCAACCGGCCGAAGGATCATTGAGCAAGGCCCTGCTTGGACAATCGGTGACCTGGCGCCGGGAGGGCGTCGGATAAGGGGGAAAATTTCTCTGCATGTGGTTTTGAACCGACCCGCGCTTGGCCGCGTCTCTAAGGGCAGAGCGGGCGCGATGGGCGCTTGCCGTGGTCGTCAACACAGGAGTCCATTTCCATGCAGAAGAAGCTACTCGCCGCCGCTGTCGCCGTTGTTCCGCTGGTCGGCATGTCGGCTGCCGCGTCGGCCTGTCCGTCAGGCTACAAGTCGGTTTGGATCCAGGGTAACCACGTCTGTATGCTCGACGCCTCGGCGTCGAACAGCCTTGCCTCGCCCGATGGGGGCAGGGGCGTCTACAAACAGCTGAAGATCAAGAAGTTCAAGCTCAAGAGGCGCTGAGACAAGACCAAGACACGACGGCAGGTGGGTTGAAACTGCACCTGCCGTCATCTGACAGTACAAGCTGACGTTCCGTCAGCCTGTTCATTTCCTGCGGAACGGCGTCAGCGCATGCAGCCCATCATGGGCAGAATATAGTTGGCCTTATTCTTCTGCTCGTCGGTGAGTTTGCCATAGAGCTTGTCGACGGCCGACTTCATGTTCTTCATCATTCCAAGGCGTGTTTCCATGGTCTTGATGCGCGCGTCCAGACGGTCGGCAGGTGTTTGCGCCGACATCATCTCCTTCATCATTTCGGGGCGCATTTCGTGCATCGTTTCGACGTTCTTGCGCATGGCCTCGGCGAACTCGTTGAACGCACTTTCCTGCTCCTTGGTGATGGCGAGCTCAGCCTTGATGAAGGCGAGGCGTCCAGCCGCGAAAGCCGGTCCACCCATCGGGCACGTGCCGCCCATCATGGGGCTATCCATCATGGGGCCATCCATCATGGGACCACCCATCATCGGAGGGCCCATGGGCCCAGGTCCCATCATGCCCGGACCATACGTCATGCCAGGTCCGTACGGCGCCTGCATCATCGGGCCGTAGCCCATGGGGGCCTGAGATGTGCCCTGCTCTGGTGGCGTGGAAGGCGCTGGCTGCGCGCCCTGCTGTGTCATCATGCCGGGCTGCTGCATCTGCCCGCGCATCATCCCCGGGCCGCCTTGTGGCCCCTGGCGCATCATGCCGGGCTGCATGGCGCCGGGCATGTTGCCCCCCCAACCCGGGCCGCCGGGCTGCATCGGCATGCCCTGTTGGGGCATACCCTGCATCGGCATACCGGGCTGCAACTGCGGCTGGGCGGTTTGTCCAGGCTGAGCGGGGGCGCTTGGGGCGGCAGGCGGCTGTTGCGCGATGGCGGCCGAAGTGGAAACGAAAAGTGCCGCACAAAGCGCGATCGGTCGGGGGGCGACGGCTGTGATCCTCATGGCGGACGTTCCTTCCTGATACTATGTATACGCAAGAAAACAATTGCGTGCGAACGCGTGCACATAAAAACGTTTAACTCAATTGGCCGCAATCCCCTACACACGCGGGCTGCGGCACGCCGTCATCGTAGCGTGCACAAAGCTCTGGATGAGATCGCTGTCCGGCTTGAAGCCTGCGCGCGCTTGGAGCTAGCGTCACAACTTGACGAGAGGGTCGGGAGCTTGCCCGAAATGCCAAATGGCAGCTTCGCAAGCTCTTGAGGAGATTCAGCATTTTTGTAAGGCGGGGGTGTTCATGACGACGCTGCAGGCATCGGCGCAAAATCAGTTGCGCCAGTTCGTCGAACAGATCGAGCGGCTTGAAGAGGAAAAGAAGGCGATCGCTGGCGACATCCGCGACAAATACGCCGAGGCGAAGGCGCTCGGGTTCGACATCAAGGCGTTGCGCCAGATCGTCCGTCTACGCAAGAAGTCGCAGACGGAGCGCCAGGAGGAGGAAAGCATCCTGGAGGTCTACATGCATGCGCTGGGCATGCTGGCCGAGGGCCCGTCGGATGCTGCCGTGGATGCCTTCATGGCCGCGGAGTAGTCCGCAACCGTGCGAGTACGGCGGCACTGTAGGGCCCAAATTTGTGGAGCGCAGCGGGTTGTTCGCTGCGCTCCTTTTTTGCTCACGATCAAATAGAATTGTCAGGGTGGGCGCCCCGGTCCCATTCGGCGCTAGGCCGGGACGCCCCACGGTGAAGAAGGGCGAGCTCTACTCCGCCGCTTGAGGTGCGCCGCCGGCGGCCCGGGCAGCGTGTACTGCAAGGCCGCCGGCGACGTATGTTCTGAGCACGACGAGGCAAGAGCCCGCCGGCCCGGCTCGATAGCCCGGGTTTGTCGCCGGGCAGCTCATGCGCACCCTTCGATTGCACTTCCATTCACGGGAAGAGTTCTAAAACCTCCGGACGATAAGGTCCAATTGGTTGCTCGACGGCAAGTGATTTGAAAAACTGATCGTGATACGATGCCTCAACCGTGCCTAGCGGCTGGCAGGATCTTGCACAGGTTCTTGTCGCTGAACCGCCGCACACCTCAGTAAACATGCTCTTGTTGGGAGCGTGCTTGACGCTGAACCGTCGCACACCTCAGCTAAACATGCTGTCGAGTACGGCTGCTTCAGCACAAGGATAGATTAGTTTCGCGAGGCTGCGATGCCGCTGGTGGACAGTGTTGCTGATGGCCTCAGGGGCCGACCGTGACGCACGTTACTTTCAAACAACTTCGATATTTCGACGCACTGGCGCGGGTGCAGCACTTCGGCAGGGCTGCCGAGCTATGCGCCGTTACTCAGCCGGCGCTGTCCATGCAGATTCGCGAGCTGGAGCAGAATCTGGGGCTCGATCTGGTCGAACGCACGCGCTCAGGCGTGCAGTTGACGGAGAAGGGCCGCAACATCGCCCAACGAGCCGCACGTATTCTCGGCGATGTACGTTCGCTCATCGAATATGCGCAACACAGCGATCAGGTGCTTGTCGGCTCGCTCAGGCTCGGTGTCATCCCCTCGATCGCGCCGTATCTGCTGCCGCCGCTGCTGCCACTCATCAAGCAGTCATATCCAGAGCTCGAGCTGCACGTGCGTGAGACGCGGACCGCCAATCTGATCGCAGAGCTGGTCGCGGGGAAGATCGACGTGATGCTGCTGGCACTGCCAGTTGATCACCCGGATGTCGAGACGCTCGCGTTGTTCGAGGATCGTTTCATTCTGGCGCTTCCTAACCTGCGCAGGCTGTCGGGCGGGGTACGGGCGGATAAAGAAATGATCACGGGTGAGCGGCTGTTGCTGCTCGAGGAAGGGCATTGCCTGCGCGATCAAGCGCTGAGCTACTGCAGTCTGACGCAGGTCGATTCGGTCAATACGTTCGGTGCATCGAGCCTGTCGACGATCGTCGAGATGGTGGCTGCCGGGTATGGCATCACGTTGCTGCCAGAGATCTGCTTGCCGATCGAGACGCGCGGGCGTGCGCTCAATCTCGTTCCATTTGTCGAGCCGGAACCTCACCGCACAATAGGACTGGCCTGGCGCAATACGAGTCCGCGCCGGCGGGATTTCATCGAGTTGGGGCGGTTGTTCACCCAAGCGCGTCCAAAGCCGGATACCGTGGCGTTATTGGAGCCAGACACAGTAGCCGAGTCCAAATCGCGCAAGGCACGACGTCGGATCAAATCCTGAAGCCATCTGTGGCGAAGGCATTCGATCGCGCTTGTGGCGCGGATGGTTATGGAGACGGTCCAGAAGCGCGTCCCGCCATGCTTGCTCGAGGCTCAACGAGCGCTGGTGCGGACGCGACGCGAGGCAAGAGCGCCGGCTTCGTCGCCATGCGAAAGGCCTGAGAGATCGACGGCGCTGCCCTGGAACTGCTGCGCCCACATGATTGCGACGACCTGCTGGCCGGGGCGCAGTTTGAGCGGTAGTCGATCCTTTTCCTCGCCGAGCATTTCCAACGTCTGTGCAACGTCAGGGTGCTCCATCTTTGCCAGCACGGGATCGTCGGCGGACGGGGTCTCAGTCAGCAATGGAGCCACCGGGAACGGCCGGTAGGACATCTCGTCGGGATGTTCTTCATCGAACTCCGGCGCGCCAGCCCAACCAGTCGACCAACCCGAGCGTTCGATATCGCTGATGCTGCGCGGCGGCTCGCCTGCGTCCACAGCGTTCGGGTCGATGGCCGCGACGCGCGGTCCTTCAGCCGCCTTATGTTCAGCAGCGGTCGGTAATTCGGGTGATGGTGCTGCGCCGCCCGTCAGGCTCGCAGAAACAGTGGTTTCCCGGCTGGCCGGTGCGGGCGGTTTGATGAGGGCGGGGGCGGGCGACCACGCTGCCAGCGAAAATAGCGATGCCAGTCGCTTGCGGTCGGCGTTGGAGACGGCCGGTTCCGGTTGCGGTGGGCGCACAACCGGGCGGGGCGCTGAGATGAGTTGTGGGCCAGGCGGCGGCGCCAGCGCGGCCACCTGCCTTTCCTGCGTTGCGCGCGGAACAGGGGGCGGCGGTTTCGCAGCCGCGGCGGGGGGCCTGTTTGCCGGGGGCTCTGCAGCCCGGCCGGCATCGGCGACGAGCGTCGGTTGCTTGGGCGAATTACGCAGTTCGAAGAAGGAGGCGACCTGTTGCGCCAATTCTCCGAAACGGCTGCGCGCGACGGAGTAATCAGCCCGGGTCAGCGGCTTGCCGTCCGAGGGGACGTGGTTGGAATGACCGTTGGGGAACAGCAGCGCGAGCTCATAACGCGGCATACGTGGCCAGTGGCGCACCCGACCGGTATCCAGATGCACGAACGGAACGCCGGACGTCGGATAATAGCCAACACCTCCGCGCTGGTGGACGAGACCGGAGTAGCGAATCTGCTTGAGCGGTATGTCGGGGAAATGGATGTCGGCCGCCTTGCCGAGTATATGGCGGCTGTTCTTGGCCTGGCCACCACCGGCGGTGCGCAGCTTTTCATTGGTATTGGGCGATCGGTAGCCGGAAATGACGTGGATCGGCTCTTTGGATCCCAGTTCGGTGTGAACCTCCCAGATGAGGTCAATGAGTTCGGGGTCCATCGTGGTCGAATCGTCGCGACGCCAATCGCGCATCATCCAGTCGATCTTCTTCATGGCGGCAGGATCGCGCTTGCCATTGCGCATATACGTGACGGTCAGGCGTTCCTTGGTATGGATGTTGTAGAAGGAGAGGGTGCGGTCAGAATCGGTGCGCGCGACGATCCGGCTCGTACCGAAGCAAGCAACTGCAACGGTCGCGGCAAGACCCGCGAGCAGCACTCGAGCGCTGAGAAGCACGACTTTTCCCCGTCCCGATACGCTGCGAGCGACGTTCCAGCCAGGGCCTGTTCACCGAGCTGGGGAGGCAAGCTCCCGTAACGCATGCAGCGCATGACTTGCTTAGGGTTAATCCCTAGTCCCTTAAAAAAGGAGTAAGCCCCGCAATAGGGGCCAAATTGCGGTCTTTCAGGTTGTTTTTTCGAGCAAAACAGGACTGCCGCAGACTTGCGCGTCGACCGGTGCTTGGCTCTGGAATAAAAAAAGGCTGCCCGTTAATTGGGCAGCCCTCTGACTTGTCAGGACACGTTGATCGCGATGCCCTCTTTGGCCCGGGGCTCAGAAACCGCCGAACAGGTTCTGGAAGAAGTCTCCCATGGCATTGGAATTTTCCTTCACGATCTGCGGGCGGACGTATTCCACGGGCAGCAGATGGTCGCGATGGCGCGGTATGCGGTCCCACTGGCCAGCGAGCGCCAGCCGGATGCGCTTTTCGTGCAGGTAGATATCGGGCCGTGAGTGCAGTTCGCCGGCCTCATCGACCCATGCTGTGAAATAGGTGACGTGGACCGGAATCTTGCTGTGCAAAGAGATGTTGTTGTTCTCCGGTCCATTGCGCAGAAGCGAGTGAACTTCGTCAACGCTCCAGCCCTTGTCCTCCTTGAGAATGATCTCAGCCAGCCGCACTGGATTGCGGACACGCATGCAGCCATGGCTGAACGTGCGGTTCGTCTCGTTGAACAGGTTCTTGGTTGGCGTGTCGTGCATGTACACCTGGTGCTTGTTGGGGAACATGAACTTGACGACACCCAGGACGTTGCCGCCGCCAGGAGGCTGGTAGACGTGGTAGTTGCGAATATCGGCGCGGCTCCAGTCCACGCTCATGGGATCGACATCACGTCCGTTGTACTGCAGGCGCAGACCGCGACGGTCGAGTGAGCCGCCGCGGGCGAGCGTCGGCAGCAGCTCCTTGATCTTGATGGACTCGGGCACACCCCAGAACGGGTGCATCACGACGGTCTCCATCTCGTGCGAGAAGACGGGCGTCTGCTTGTCCGACTGGCCGGCAATGATGCGTTCCTCGTGAATGACCTTGCCGTCCTTGACGACGCGCACCATGAACTCCGGCAGGTTGACCCAGACGTAGGTGTTGCCAAGGTCCTCCGGCATCCAGCGCCAAGCTTCCATGTTGGCGATCAGCAGTCCTTCGTCGATCTTGCGCTTGCCGCCGTTGAGGGAGGCGCGCGTGTTACGGCCGACGAGGCCGTCCTGGATCATGCCATTCTCGCGCTGATAGGCCTTCACGGCTTCCTCGAGAGCGGTGTCATAGAACTCGGGATCGGGTGCGCCGCCGTCGCTGGCGATTGCCGGCAGATCGACCTTCAGGCGCTGGCGCAGGATGACAACGTCCGGGTGCCTCTTGCCCGGTGACAGCAGCGGACCGGAGGCCGGCAAGATGACGGGTTCGTCGGCCGTCTTTTGCGCGCGCAGCTCGATCAGCTTCTTGCGCAGCCGCTGGAAGCCCTCGTGGTGGGGATTGAGGCCAGCGAGGTAGCCGCCGGGATCGTTGGTGGCGACAAGACTTTCGAGCACCTTCACGGGTGAGAGGATGGGTGGATCGCGATCCAGATAGGAGCTCATCTTGCGCGGATCGGGGATGCGCCCGCCGCGCGCATAGCGTGCATATTTGAGCGCCGCGAGCGAGACCCTGGTCTCCGCATCGACGAGTGCATCACGGGTCGGCTCGCTGCCAAGGTCGGCTTGCGGCAGGTCGAAGTCAGCCGCCTGCAGGCCCCAATCGTCGGCGCGGCCTATCTCGTCGATGATCGCCCTGGCTTTATCATTCAAGCCCGTCTCGCTGACCCAGAGCGGCTCATTGGAGCGGGCGACATAGAATTGCGCCAGCGCATCCCGGTCGCTCTTGTCGCCGTCGCTCAGGACCTTTTGCGAGGCCACCAGCCGGTCGCGCACGCCAATCGCCAACCCTTCACGCATGGTGAGCAATTGCTGTGGCGGATCAGGCTCCAAAGCTGCCACCGGCGAGACCGTGGTCAGGCTGGCGAAGAGCGCTATCGCTGCAATCCGTGTTCGATGCATTCAGGGCTCCATGAAATTTTGCGCAACGCTAGTTGGTGTTCGCCTTGATTTCCAGTCGGCATATGTCACGATCTATTGTGAACGCCAAGCATGGGCAAAAAGTGTTGCCCGCTTGCAAAAACTCTGACGCCTCATACTTGTGGCGGTTCCTTCCTCCGGCATTTCGCCGGCTCATACTCATCCCTGATATGACCACGGATTTTCTGACAATCAATACTACTCTCCATGAAGGAGATCGCAGTGAGTTACGTGGATTGGCTCATCAAAGGCCCGAAGATCGGGGGCTGTAGTTGCAACTACGGTTGCCCATGCGAATTCAATGCATTGCCAACCCGGGGCTGGTGCGAGGGACTGGAAGCGCACCTGATCGAGGAGGGGTATTTCGGGGACGTGCGGCTCGATGGATTGATCGTCGGCGCGCGCTACCGCTGGCCAGGTGCCGTGCATGAAGGGCGCGGCACCGTCCAGGGGTTCATCGACGAGCGTGCGAATGCGGAGCAGCGTGATGCGCTGGGCCGGATTCTCGGCGGTCAGGAGCAGGAGCCGACCACGGTTTTCAACATCTATGGCGCAACGATCGAGACAGAACTGGAGCCGATTTTCGCGCCACTCGTGTTCAGCTGCGATTTCAGCACGAGGCAGGCCTCGTTCGCTGTGCCCGGAATCCTCGAGTTCGCGACGACGCCGATCCGCAATCCGGTGACGGGTGCGCCCCATCATGCGCAGATCGTACTGCCCGACGGCTTTGAGTTTACCGCTGCCGAAGCGGTCAGCGCCCGCTTCGAAGCCAACGGCGACATTGCGATGAAGCATGACGGCGTCTACGGCGCGCTCACCTTTGTGGCCTACGGGCCGTACGGAATTATTCGCGAGCAATCGCGCCTGCCGACGATGGCCAACGCGTAGAGCGGCCAACGAATGTCCTAATCCTCATGGAGGTGCAACATGACACCCTGGGAAATCGAGGCGACCGAATTCGTCAACTGCAACTGCGCTTATGGGTGCCCGTGTCAATTCAATGCGGCGCCCACGCACGGGCATTGCAACGCGGTGGCGGCCGTGGCGATCAACACGGGCTACTTCGGCGACGTCCGTCTCGACGGTTTGAAATTCATTGGTGTGTTGTCGTGGCCGGGGGCGATCCACGAGGGCAGGGGCAAGGCGCATATTATCATCGACGAGCGCGCGACGGACGCACAACGCGAAGCGTTGCTCACGATTCTCTCGGGTCAGGAAACCGAACCTGGTAAGACGATATGGAACGTGTTCGCCGCGACGCTGGATGAGATGTTCGAGCCGGAGTTCCGGCCAATTGAAATCGATATCGACGTGGATCGCCGTGTGTCGCGGGTCCATGTCGATGGTCTCGTCGAAGGCACGGGGCGGCCGATCATAAATCCCATCACAGGCGGGGAGCACCGGGTGCGCATCGATCTGCCCGACGGCTTCGAGTACTCGCTTGCTGAGATGGGAAGCGGCACGTCGCGCGTCGGTGGCCCGATAGCTTTCGATCTCAACGACTCCTACGGCCAGTTCGCGCATCTCCACCTGAGCCAAAGCGGAATCGTACGCTGACGCCAGGGGCGTGCCGATGACATCCTCCACCGAAACACCGCGCCTTATCGAGAGGGTGCTGCGGCGAGACCGGGCGATCGTGGTGAGTGCGCTCGTTGCGGTCGCAGCACTGGCGTGGGCTTATGTGCTGGCCGGCGCCGGCACGGGAATGAGCGTGTCGGCGATGTCGACCTGGGCGTTCCCGCCGCCACGACCGAACATGGCGATGAACGGGCCATGGCATGTGGGCTACTGGATTTTGATGGTGACGATGTGGTTCGTCATGATGGTGGCGATGATGATCCCGTCTGCTGCGCCGATGATCCTGCTGCACGCGCGTGTAACGCGGCACACCGCGCAGAGGGCGGGCGGCGTTGCTGCCCCGGTGCCGACTGCAGCGTTCACCGCTGGGTATCTCACGGCGTGGCTTTTCTTCAGTGTAGCAGCGACCGCACTCCAATGGGGCTTGGAGCGGGCCGGGCTGGTCGATGGCATGATGATGTGGTCCACCGAGCCGGTCCTGACGGGTGCGCTGCTGATCGTGGCGGGCCTATATCAATTCACGCCGCTCAAGAATTCGTGCCTCGCACAGTGCCGTTCGCCCGTGTTCGTGCTTTCGCAAATATGGAAACCCGGCGCCAGCGGTGCATTCCAGATGGGCGTGCGGCATGGCAGCTACTGCCTGGGATGCTGTTGGGCGCTGATGCTGCTGTTGTTCGCCGGTGGCATCATGAACGTGGTGTGGATCGCGGGACTGGCGATACTGGTGCTTACAGAGAAGCTCATCGCGCGCGGCCCGTGGTTCTCGCGCATCGCAGGGGCAGGGTTGATTGCCGCGGGCTGCGCCGCCGTGTTGCTTGCCTGACGCGCTGCAACGCATGGGGGTTCAATCATGACCTCGACGCAAGCACGACGGCACACCACTCAGCCGATCAGGCACTAGATCTCGCTCATGTTTGACGGAACCATGAACGCGATCCAGCACCTTGTTTCGAGAATGTTTTTCACACTGAACCGCTACACACTTCAGCGAAACATGCTCTAACCGACGCGCGGCTCGAGGCCATATTCCTGCATCTTCCGATAGAGCGTCGAACGGCCGATTTTCAGGCGTTTTGCCACCTCGGTCATGTGGCCGCGATATCGTCCGAGCGCGAGGCGGATCATATCGGCTTCGATCTCGTCGAGCGGTCGGATGTCACCATCGGATGTTACCGCGGGAATGCCTAGGGCCGCCGACCCATCGTTTGGCCGGACCTCGATCGTGGTGGGGATGCGATCCTCCGCGCCAAGCACGGCAGGGCCGGTGAAGCTCGGCGTCCTCGGGAGCGGGGCCGGGGCTGCGGGGATTGCGGCCTCAAAGCCCTCGACGTGTGCAGCGATCTGCGGAAACTCGTTGATGGTGAGCTCTGAGCCATCGGCCAGAACGACGGCGCGGAATACAGCGTTCTCCAGCTGGCGCACATTGCCTGGCCAGGCATAAGATTCCAGGAGGCGGTACGCGTCGGGTGTGATGCCGGTGATGCGCTTGCCTTCCTCGGCAGCGAAACGCGCGAGGAAGTGGCGTGCGAGGTCGGCGACATCGCCTAGACGCTCTCTCAGCGGCGGCACCCAGATGGGGAACACATTGAGGCGATAGTAGAGATCCTCGCGGAACTTGCCGTCCTTGACCAGTTGGATCATGTCGCGGTTGGTCGCGGAAATGAGGCGGAAGTTGACCTTCACCGGCTTCTTGGCGCCGACCGGATCTATCTCGCCTTCCTGCAAGGCGCGCAGGAGCTTGACCTGGGCGTCGAGCGGGAGTTCGCCGACTTCGTCGAGGAACAGCGTGCCACCGTCGGCTTCCTGGAACTTGCCGATTCGCTTGTCGGTTGCGCCGGTGAATGAGCCCTTCTCGTGGCCGAACAGGATCGACTCGACGAGGTTCTCGGGAATGGCGCCGCAGTTGACCGTAATGAACGGCTTGCCGGCACGTTCGGATTCACCCTGGATGGCGCGTGCGATCAGTTCCTTGCCGACACCTGACTCGCCCTCGATGAGCACCGGGATGTTGGAGGAGCCAGCGCGCTGGCCGAGCGAAATGACGCGCCGCATGGCTTCTTCGCGGATGATGAGATCTGAGAAGGTGAGCGTGCCTTCCTGGCGCTTCTTGATGCGCGTAATCTCGCCGGCCAATGCCTCGATCTTCAAGGCCGAGCGGATCGAGACATCGAGACGCTCGGGGCTTGCCGGCTTGACGACAAAGTCGACGGCGCCGGCGCGCATAGCATTGATGGCGGTATCGATCGAGCCATGTGCGGTCTGCACAATGATCGGCGGTAATCCCGGCTTGCCGTTCAGACGGTCAAGCACGCTCATGCCATCGACACCAGGCATGACAAGATCGAGCAGCACGAGAGAGATGGTGGAGCGGTCCGGGCCTTCGAGCATCTCGATAGCGCTCTCGCCGGAGCTCAGGGTCTTCGTCTCGAAGCCCATCCGCTTGATGGTTTCCTCGAGAATGCGGCGCTGGGCCGGATCGTCATCGACGACAAGAACACGCTTGGCCATGTGGCACTCAACTCTTCGACGCTACAGAACGATATGTCGCCGGCCAGCGCAGTGCGCGTTTCCAATTCGCAGACGCGGTCGGCGGCGAAAAACTCAACACGCCTGAGACTGCCCGAGTTCGGTAAATAACTGGTTTCCGAGCAGCCCAAGTCGGCGCGTTTTTGAGCAAAGTGTGTATTTTTGGGATGATTGCGCCGGATTTTCAGGGCTTTGGTCGGCGGCGCGGCGGGTGCGGGGCTCGGACTTCGCCTTGAAAATTCGGCGCTGCGCCGTCACATTGCGCCCAACCTGTCGATAAATCCCTACCTATCGAGGCCGGCACGACGAACCGGCCAGTTGGTTCACACGATTGAAGGACGACGAAATGACATCTGCTGCATCCGCCGATCTCGGAATCATGCCCGAGTGGGATCTGTCCGATCTTTATGCTTCCCCTGATGCGTCGGAGGTCAAACGGGATCTGGAGAAGGGTGCAGCCGATGCCAAGGCTCTGAAAGAGAAATACCAGAACCGGCTGGTGGAAATTGGCGGTGATGGCGCCAAGCTCGCCGAAGCGGTGAAGTCCTATGAGGCACTGTCGGATCTGCTCGGCAAGCTCGGTTCATACGCGGGGCTTCTTTATGCCGCCAATCAGACGGACCCGCAGCGCGCCAAATTCTACGGTGATGTGTCGGAAAAGCTCACGGCAATTTCCTCCGATCTGCTGTTCTTCGAGCTTGAGCTCAACAAGATCGAGGATGATGTTCTCGCGGCGTCGCTCAGGCATGCCGAACTCGCACGCTACAAGCCGTGGTTCGACGATCTCCGGAAGGAGAAGCCGTATCAGCTCGATGAGAAAATAGAGCAGCTCTTCCACGAGAAGGGCCAGACGGGGCGTGGCGCGTGGAACAGGCTCTTCAACGAGACGATGAGCGGGCTTCGCTTCGACGTCGCCGGCTACGACGAACCACTGACACTTGAGCCGACGTTGAACTTGATGTCGGACCCCAAGCCGGAAAAGCGGCAGACCGGCGCGGAAGCTCTGGCGAAAGTGTTCAAGGATAACGTGCGCCTGTTCACGCTGATCACCAACACGCTGGCGAAGGACAAGGAGATCTCCGACCGCTGGCGCGGTTTCAAGGATGTTGCCGATAGCCGTCACCTAGCGAACCGGGTCGAGGCTCCCGTGGTCGATGCGCTTGTGAAGTCGGTTCGTGCGGCCTACCCGCGCTTGTCGCATCGCTACTATGCGATGAAGGCAAAGTGGCTCGGCATGGACCGGTTAGCGCACTGGGACCGAAATGCGCCGCTGCCTGAAAAGTCCGATCGAACGATCTCGTGGGCGGAGGCGCAGGAGATGGTGCTTTCCGCCTATGCGGGTTTCGCGCCCGAGATGGCCTCGATTGCGAAGCCCTTCTTCGACAAGAACTGGATCGACGCACCCGTGCGTCCCGGCAAGGCACCCGGCGCGTTCTCGGCCTCCACGGTGCCGTCAGTGCACCCTTACGTGATGATGAACTACCTGGGCAAGCCGCGTGACGTGATGACGTTGGCGCACGAGCTGGGGCATGGCGTGCATCAGGTGCTGGCGGCGAAGCAGGGGCCCTTGCTTGCGCCGACGCCGCTGACACTTGCCGAGACGGCATCCGTGTTCGGCGAGATGCTGACCTTCCAGGCGCTTTTGAAAGACACCAAGGATCAGCGCGAGAAGAAGGCGATGATCGCGGGCAAGGTCGAGGACATGATCAACACGGTCGTCCGCCAGATCGCGTTTTATACCTTCGAGCGCAAAGTTCACGAGGAGCGCCGGCAGGGTGAGCTGACGAGCGACCGGTTGAACGAGATCTGGCTCGATGTGCAACGCGAGAGCCTGGGGCCTGCGCTCGATTTCAAGCCCGGCTACGAAGTCTTCTGGACGTACATCCCTCACTTCATCCACTCGCCGTTCTATGTCTACGCGTATGCGTTCGGCGACTGCCTCGTGAACTCGCTCTATGGGCTTTATCGCGAGGCACATCCCGGTTTTGTGGAGAAATATTTCGAGATGCTCAAAGCCGGCGGATCAAAGCACCACTCAGAGCTGTTGGCGCCCTTCGGTCTGGACGCGCGTGATCCTGAGTTCTGGAACAAGGGGCTCAAGGTGCTCGAAGGCATGATCGACGAACTGGAGCGCATGGAGGCGGTCTCTTAATTTCGCGTGACACGTGATACGTATCGTCGCGCGCCCGGCATTGCGGCGCGCGGCATTCGCCGACCGTTCCGAAGAACGGGAGCGGGCGATGTGATGCAATTGAATCGGGGCAGCAATGTTCGACCGACTGATGAAGCTGTTTGCGAGTGGCAACGCACCGACGTATGCGCTCGAGCCCGGCGACCTGCATTTGGCGGTTGCGGCGCTGCTCGTTGAGGCGGCGCGGATGGACCAGGACTTCGGCGCCGAAGAGCGCGCGATGATCGCGGGTGTTCTTTCCGAGCGGTTCGAATTGTCGGAAAGCGAGGTCGAAAGCCTCATCACACGGGCAAGCGAAGAGATGCAAGACAACGTCCAGTACTTCCCGTTCACGCATCACATCAACACGATGATGAGCGCTGATGAAAAGGTGGGCGTGATCGAGATGCTGTGGCAGGTTGCGTATGCCGACGGGCAGCTTGATCCTTTTGAGGACCGCCTGATCCGGCAGGTCGCAGGGCTGATCTATGTCGAGGATCGCGACCGGATGGCGGCGCGCAAGCGTGTGCTGGGGCGCAGTGGTCCGGCGGATGGAAGAGCAAGCGATGCCGGCGAGCGCGATGGCGATTGATATGCGTTGAGGAAACGGAGCAGGTGCGCCATGGCGCATCGCGCGCCTGCCGCGTGGTCGGCATTGGACGGGTGATCCTGCTCAACTGTCCAATGCCTGCTCAATCTCCTTGTCTGAGAACCTCGAAACTGTCCGGGCGAATGAGCGCGGCCTACTCCGCCGCGCTCTTGGCCTCATAACCGAGCAACGCGTTGAGCTCGTGAATAAGCTTGGCGGCGGCTTCGGGGATGCTGGTGCCGGGGCCAAAGACTGCCTTGGCGCCGGCGGAATGCAGCGCATCATAGTCCGAAGACGGTATCACGCCGCCGACGACGATCACGATGTCGCCACGGCCTTCCTTCTCCAGTGCAGCTTTCAGCTCCGGAACGAGCGTGAGGTGACTGGCTGCCAGAGATGATACGCCGATGACGTGCACGTCATTCTCGACTGCCTGGCGGGCAGCCTCGTCCGGCGTGGCAAAGAGCGGTCCGATGTCGACGTCGAAGCCCAGATCGGCAAATGCGGAGGCAATCACCTTTTGCCCGCGATCGTGGCCGTCCTGGCCCATCTTGGCGATCAGGATTCGCGGCCGACGCCCATCATCCTTTTCGAACTGCTCGACGAGCCGCAAGACGCTGACTACGTCCTTATTCATGTTGCCTGCCTCCGACCTGTAGACGCCGGCGACCGTGCGGATCTCGGCCTGATGGCGCGTGAATACCTTTTCGAGCGCATCGGAAATCTCGCCGACGGTCGCCTTGACGCGTGCCGCCTTTACTGCGAGGTCGAGCAGGTTGGCGTTGCCCTTTGCGCCCTCGGTCAGCGCGTTCAATGCTGCCGCGACGTCCTTCTCGTTGCGCTCGGCGCGCAGACGCGTGAGCTTGGCGATCTGCTGCTCGCGGACCGAGCGGTTATCGACCTTCAGAACCTCGATTTCGGCATCATCCTTGACGCGGAACTTGTTGACGCCGACGATTGTCTGGCGGCCGCTATCGATGCGCGCCTGGGTGCGGGCGGCCGCTTCCTCGATGCGCATCTTGGGGATGCCCGCGGCAATCGCCTTCGCCATGCCGCCGAGCTTGTCCACCTCGTCGATGTGGGAGAGCGCCTTCACAGCAAGATCGTGCGTCAGGCGCTCGATGAAGAACGAACCGCCCCACGGATCGGCGACGCGGCAGGTGCCACTTTCCTGCTGGATGAAAAGCTGCGTGTTGCGGGCGATACGCGCGGAGAAGTCGGTCGGTAGCGCAATCGCTTCGTCGAGCGAGTTGGTGTGCAGGGACTGCGTGTGCCCCTGCGTTGCAGCCATCGCCTCGACCGCGGTGCGGGTGACGTTGTTGAAGACGTCCTGTGCTGTCAGCGACCAACCGGACGTTTGCGAGTGAGTGCGCAGCGACAGTGAACGGGCGTCCTTCGGCTTGAACTCCTTCTGCACGAGATTGGCCCAGAGCAGGCGCGCGGCCCGCATCTTGGCGATCTCCATGTAGAAGTTCATGCCGATGGCCCAGAAGAACGACAGGCGCGGCGCGAACTTGTCAATGTCGAGACCAGCTGCGACGCCGGCGCGCGCATACTCAATGCCATCGGCAATGGTGTAGGCCAGTTCCAGATCCGCCGTCGCACCCGCCTCCTGCATGTGATAGCCGGAGATCGAGATCGAGTTGAACTTCGGCATGTGCGCGGATGTGTAACCGAAAATGTCGGAAATGATCCGCATCGAGGGAGCGGGCGGATAGATGTAGGTATTGCGCACCATGAACTCTTTCAGGATGTCGTTCTGGATGGTTCCTGAAAGCTTGTCGTGCGGGACGCCCTGCTCCTCGCCCGCAACGATGAAGAGGGCGAGCACGGGAAGAACGGCGCCGTTCATGGTCATCGACACGCTCATCTGCTCGAGCGGGATGCCTGAGAACAGCGTGCGCATGTCGAAGATGCTGTCGATCGCGACACCGGCCATGCCGACATCGCCCTTCACGCGGGGATGGTCGGAATCGTAGCCGCGGTGCGTGGCGAGGTCGAAGGCGACCGAGAGGCCCTTCTGACCGGCGGCGATGTTGCGGCGATAAAAGGCGTTCGAATCCTCGGCGGTGGAGAAGCCCGCGTACTGCCGGATGGTCCAGGGTTGGGTGACGTACATCGCCGGGTAGGGGCCGCGCAGATATGGCGCAATGCCGGGATACGTGTCGAGGAAGTCGAGGCCGGCGGTGTCAGCGCCGGTGTAGACGGGCTTGACTTCAATGCCCTCGGGCGTGGTCCAGGTGGCCCCCGGCGCGGCAGGCGAAGGCGTGGCAGCGGCCTGCGCATTGTCAAGAGCCAGGGCTGAGAAGTCAGGAATTCGGGTCATAGGTGCTCGCAGTCGAGGCCAAGGCCCCGGTCTCATCTCAAACCATCACTGCGGTGCATCATAATCCCCTGTGGCTGCCGGGCAATAGCTGCGAAAGACAAGGCTCGCTTATACCGGGGGCTTCATGGTCCCTGGAAGACGGCTCGCTGCCCGACCGGGATCGGCCAGGGTGGCAGATTCTGGGCCGTGTTCATGTTCGATGACAACACGGCCGCGATCCAGGTCCTTGGCTTTAAGCATGTTTTTCGTGGTGAAACGCTCGGCTGAAGAGTGGCGAGAGGGCTGGGATGGCGGCCGGCCGGGAAAACGGGCTCAGCGTTGCAGCGCAAGAAGGGCGACCAGAAGCGAGACCGTGGTGACGATCGGCAGGCCGACCGCAGTCGAGACGACGACATTGGCGTTGAGGATCTGGACGAGGTCCTGGATCATCGGGCCGAGGCCAAACATGGCGATCGTGGCAATGACTGCGACCGCGAATGCCACAGTCAGCTGATTGGTGAACGACATCGGGTATCTCCGTCAGAATTGCGTGGCCGGGTGCAACGGCCGTTTGGTCTGTGGAGAGATTGCCGCGTGCGGGGTTCGCCGGCAGTTCCCTGCGTGACAGGGATACGCCTGACGCCCGCTTGTTGTCCGATGGCGCGCCGGTCAGGCGGTCAGATCGTGCTGCAGATCGGTCAGGACCTCGATGGCGTTCTGCCCGGCATGGAGGAAGTGGTCGACGCCGGCCGCGCGCAACTCGGTTTCGAGCTTGCCGGGATGGCCAGCGAGCAGCACGCGCACGGCGCCCGCCTCGATCAGCGCCTTCACGGTTTTCAATCCCAGTTGCGCGTAGATCGCATCCGACGAGCACACGCATGCGGTGCGGGCGCCAGAGGCCGTGAATGCGGCGGCGGCGTCCTCTGCGGTCGCATAGCCATCGCTGATCAGGCTCGCTATCCCGGCGACGGCCAGCCTGTTCTTGATCCAGGTGGTGCGCGCGGTGTGGTCGGCAATGGTGCCGAGGCTCGCCAGGAACACGGTCGGTGCGTGGCCGGTGCGCTGCGTGACATGATCGGCGGCATCGCGCAAATCCTCGAAGGGTGCGGATAGGCGATGCGGGGCAAGCGGCGCTGAGAGACCCTCGCCGGCAAGCGTGGGAGCCGTTGGCCAGGGGGTGACGGTGATACCGTCGTCTCCGAGCAGCGGGAAGGCGGAGGTGCCGGTGAGCTGTTGCCTGCCTGTGGCGATCGCTGCATCGCGCGCTGCGGCAGTGGCGGCGATGTCGCGCTGAATGGCTCCGCTCTCAAGGCCCATAAGGATGCCGCCAGCCTTCTCGATGCCTTGGAAGCGCTCCCAGGCCTTGGTGGCAACATTGGCAGTGAGGGACTCGACGTACCAGGAGCCGCCCGCCGGATCGGCAACGCGGCCGAGCGAGGATTCCTCCTGGGCGACGATCTGGGTATTGCGGGCAATGCGGTAGGCGAACGCATCGGGTCGTCCGAGCGCCCAGGTGTAGGGCAGTACGGTGACGGCATCGGCGCCACCGAAAGCGGCGCCCAGAGTTGCAGCCGTGGTGCGCAGCATATTGGTCCAGGGGTCGCGCTTGGTCATCATGCGGGCCGAGGACGTGACGGCAAGGCGTACGCGGGAGGCGGCATCGGTAGCGCCGGACGCCTGCGCGATGCGGGCGATGATGCGGCGGGCAGCGCGCAGCTTGGCTATCGTGAGGAAGAGGTCGGTATCGGCAGCGAGCGTGACGGTCATTTGCGCCAGCGCGTCCGCAACGGAGACGTCGGCCGCCTCGAAGGCACGCAGGTAGGCGACGAGCGAGGATGCCATCACCGCAAGTTCCTCGCCTTCGCTGCCGCCCGCCTCATGCGCCACGCGGCCATCGACTCGGACGGTGCGCGCCTTCGGGAACGCGGCACGAAGTTCCTTGGCGAGCGACAGAGACTGCGTGATCGCCTCAACGGCGGGCTTCAGGGCATGTCCGGTGCGAGCCAGCGTACCGATTGGATCGAGATCGAAGCGGACCTGGACCTTGTCGGCGGGCGCGGCAAGTATTGCGATGGCGTCCTTCAGATGGCGTGCCGCGGCCTCCGCGCCCAATCCGGCGTCCAGCGTGACGGGCGCGAATTCGAGGTAAACGCCCGTAAGTACGCGTGCCATGTCCGCGCCGCTGGCGATCGGGATACCGACCTGCCCAGGGGCTTCGATCTTCAGAACCACGCCGTTGGCGCCGCCTTCGAGCTCGGCCAATACATTTTTGTTTGCGGCCTCAGGATCGGCCGCCACCACGGCCTGCTCGATGCTCCAGCCCAGACCCTCAGGTCCGGAATGCAGCCCGCGCACATAAGGGGCAGCGCCGGGGATGGCCGCCTCCGCGCCAGCGATCGTATCCGCACGGGTGTAGAGCGGTTCGATGCGCAGTCCATCAGATGTGCGCGAAACCATCCGTTTCTCAAAATCGCCGCCCTTCAAGGCCTTCTCGACCAGTTTCAACCACATCTCGCGGTCCGGCTTGGCAAAGTCGGCGGCGAACGGCGTGGTGGCGGTATCGGACATGGGTCAACTTCCAGCGGGAATTTCGCGTTGCGGACTAAAGTGTTTTTGACTGCGGGAGGGGGTAGCGCGTTTTCCGCCACTCTACAATCCAGGCTGCGCGGGGTGCACGTCAAATTCGGCTGCTTCGGCCAATTTCGGCATCGTTGACGGGTCGTGCTGCGAGGAACTTTGTGGGGGGATCGGCGTGCCTGCGTGTTTGCATCCCGGGCCCTTGCATGTCATTTGAATCCTGAGCGGAGCGATTCCCGCCTTTGCCGGAGTTTTCCGGGCCTCGTGTGGGGATGCGGTCCCGGCAACCTTGGCACCGCCGCCAACGCCATGTGGGAGCGAGGAATGAGCGACAGCAAAGGGGCATCAGCCGCGGATCCGACGGCGGACCCGCGCTTCTTCGCGCAGGCTGGTCGCATCCTGCTCGGGGGCAGTCATGCCGGCATCGAATACATTGATCTCAAGCTTGCCAACAGGCACGGTCTCGTCACCGGCGCGACCGGGACCGGCAAGACGGTGACGCTGCAGGTGCTGGCGGAAGGTTTCTCGGCCGCTGGCGTTCCAGTCTTTGCCGCTGATATCAAGGGTGACCTGTCAGGAATTGCCGTGCCCGGCGAGCCCAAAAAGCATCTGGTCGAGCGGGCCGCGGAGATCGGTCTTCCAGGTTATCATAATGCAGGTTTCCCGGTCGCCTTCTGGGATATTTTCGGTGAGCAAGGCCATCCCGTGCGCACCAGTGCACAGTCGATGGGCGCCTTGTTGCTGTCGCGCCTGCTCGATTTGACCGAACCTCAGGAGGGCGTGCTCAACATTGCCTTCCGTTGGGCGGAGGACCGGCGCAATGCGCGCGATCCGAAGTTCGTTATCCGCAAATTGCGAGATCTGCGCGCGGTGATCGAGGAGGTCGGCCGTCGCGCCAGCGAACTGAGGCCGCGTTATGGCAACATCGCACAGCAGACGGTCGGCGTTCTGCAACGCCGCCTGTTGGTGCTGGAGGAGCAGGGGGCCGACAACTTCTTCGGCGAGGCTGCGCTCGACATCAACGACCTGATAAAGGTGCGCGACGGTTTCGGCGTTATCAACATTCTGGCCGCCGACAAGCTGATGGACAACCCGCGGTTATATGCGACGGCGCTGCTGTGGCTGCTCGATGAGCTGTTCGACACATTGCCGGAAGTGGGCGACCTTGAGCGCCCGAAGCTCGTTTTTCTGTTCGACGAAGCGCATCTGCTTTTTGACGACGCGCCCAAGGCGGTGCTCGATCAAATCGAGCGAGTGACACGCCTCATCCGCTCCAAGGGGGTTGGCGTCTATTACGTAACGCAGAGCCCCAGCGACGTACCCGACCGGATTTCCGCACAGCTCGGCAATCGTATCCAGCACGCGTTGCGCGCGTTCACGCCGAAGGAGCAGAAGTCAATACGCGCCGCAGCGGAAACGTTCGTCAAGAATCCTGAGATTGACACCGAGCGGGCAATCCAACAGCTCCGGGTTGGCGAGGCGCTGGTTTCGACGCTGCGAAACAAGGGCGAACCTTCGATGGTGCAGCGGGCGCTCATCCGGCCGCCAATGGGACGCATCGGACCGTTGACGATGGAAGAACGCATGATGATCAAACGCCGCGATGTCGAAAACGCAACCAAGTACGACAAAGCGCTCGAAGTGGAAGGTGCTTTTGAGCGCGTTCAGGCGATGAATTCGATGATGGGTGGCGTCTCCGAACAAATCGGCGATGTGAAGGAGAAACTCGGCGACTGGTTTGGCATCGGCCGAAAGGATTGAAGGAGGACAGCGCATGCTCAAGGGCGTCCGTTACCGCAAGACCTGGACGATCTTTCCAGGGGTAAAGATCAATCTCAGCAAGACCGGCGTCAGCACCAGCATTGGCGGCAAGGGTGCGACGTTCAATATGGGCACCCAGGGCCGCAAAATGATCACGCTCGGCATTCCAGGGACGGGATTGAGCTATCGTGCACCGGTGGGTTGGGGCATCGTCCTGATCGTGCTCGCAGTGGTGGCGCTTGTCGGGATCGCCTACCTGATCAATCCAATTGCCGTAAAGGCTGCACTGCACTGGTGGCAGCCGAGCTGGTTCTGAAGCGATTGGCGTGAAAGCTGCGCAGTGCGGGCGGAGCAGATCTCCGACTGCAGGCGTGAGTTGGTAAGGCAGGTTCAGGTGATCCATATGGTGCGCGCTGGTGGCATGCTGATTGGGATCGGGCTGGCGGTCGTTTTCACCCTGGTGGGCTTGGAAGCGGGCGCGGAAGATCAGCGCAGCAAGGACGAGGCCGAGCAAGCAAGGCTTGCCGAGGTCGGACGCGCCATCGTCAAAGAGAAATGCGCGCGCTGCCATGCGATAGGCATGGACGACAAGAGCCCGCACGCGAGTGCTCCCCCATTCCGCGATGTTGTCACCCGCTATCCGAGTGAGAACCTCGCCGAAGCACTAGCCGAAGGAATCGTCTCGGGTCATCCGGACATGCCGGTCTTCGTTTTCGAGCCGGAGGAAATCGAGGGGTTCATTGCCTATCTCGACAGCCTCGGACCGCCGGAGAAGTAAGCCGCAGCGGCTATCGCCGCAGTTTACGGTGCGCTTTTCGTGGCAATGAGATCGGGCGGGCGCTTGAGCCAAGGGATGCGGCCACGTCCAATCTTGCGGCCCTCTTCGAAGAGCGCGGTCTGATATACCGGATCGAAGAATTCGTTGTACTTGTGCTTGAAGTCCGCGGGCACGGCGATGAAGTTGAAGTCCGCTCCGTCGTCACGCGCCAAGCGCCAGATGCGGTAGATCTCGCCAAGGTTCTGGTTCTTGATGAGCGTTGAGATCGAGCGCGCCACGATCGGCAGCGTTTTTGGTTGCACAACCTCGTACTCGGGTGTCGCCTTGCCGTTCTTCACCAAGTAGATGTGGCGGATTGGGCGGGCGGGATAGAGCGTGTCGAAGGTGCGGAACGGCACATTGATCGGCAGGACGAAGACTTCGCGGGTGGTGCCACCGTCGACATGCAACTCGTCGTAGGACTTACCATCGACGACCACGGGGATTTGGACCGGCGGGAGTGCTCCGGGGATCGCGGCCGAGGCCATGATGACCTTGCGGAACAGCTCTATCGCGTCGGGGTGATTGCTGGCGGCGATCTCTCCCATATTCCAGACGACCGGCCGCTGAGCATCCAGGTTGGTCGTTCCGACAAAGAGCAGGCGACCCTTGCGGTACTCGCGGGCGATTGCATTCAAGAATGCTCTATCAACGTATTTTGCAACCAGCGCCACTAGCGGGCTGGCGTCTGCGAGCGAGGCGCCGCCAAACAGGCCGGGGAGAATTTGCGAGGTGACGAGTTGGGATGTCTGGTACTTGGTCCAGATCTCTTGCAGTGCGGCATCGTAGCTGGGACCAAGAAAGGCGAATGGCGCGATGATGGCACCAGCGCTGACGCCGGTCACGACCTCGAATTGAGGCCGGTCGCCCCGCTCCGTCCAGCCCGTGAGCAGACCGGCGCCGAATGCGCCATCACCGCCGCCGCCTGACAGCGCCAGCATCTCGATGACCGGACGCCCGCCGGAATTTTGGGCGCTTTGCGCAAGATTGGGCATGTTGGGAAGGCGGCGGCGGACCTCGCCCATGAAGTCACTTGGAACTTCGTCGCCCCAGGAACGCACGCCTGGCAGGTCGGAAACCTGGGCCACGTTTGCAAGTCGCGCGGTAGGGACGCCGTCGCGGATCATTAGTGCACCACATGCCGCCAGCGTGGCCGACAGTGCTGCGGACATTGCCAGATAAGCGAGTGTGTGCCCGAATCTCACGACATCACGTATGGTTTTGATAAGCCCTCATCAAGGGGTCTAGCGGTGAGCCTGGCAAACGGCAAGGGTCAACGCTGCGCCCTCTCGCTTTCCACTGAGAGAATGTCGACAAAACCACACACTGACGGCCTTTCGCGGGTAAGGGCCGACGGCTCCTATCGCCAAAAACAGCCGTGTATCGCGGGCGCAATTGCAGCGGTCAGAGCGTCGGCACCTTTCAATGCCCCGTAGCCAATGGCCGCTCTGCGATAGTTTGACTTGAATATTTGGCTAAAAAGGCGATGGCCGCCGGCGGTGTGCACGGCGGCCATCGTTAATTTGCGATCATTGGGGCGGGCTCAATATTGAGAAGCCCAAGGTTGGCCGCCTCATCGAGATGCTTCAGACCTTGCCTTCCGCCATGGCTGCAACGTGGTCCCAGTTGACCAGATTGTCGAACCAGGCTTCGAGGTACTTCGGGCGCGCATTTCGATAGTCAATGTAATAGCTGTGCTCCCAGACGTCGCAGCCGAGAATGGGGCTGGCGCCATGCATCAACGGGTTTTCGCCGTTGGGTGTCTTCATGACGACGAGATTGCCATCCTTGAGTGCAAGCCAGGCCCACCCTGATCCGAACTGGGTCTTGCCGGCTTCGATAAAATCGGCCCGAACTTTGTCGAAACCGCCATATGCAGTGACCAGCTTCTCGATGCTGCCGGGAAGCTTGTTGCCGCCACCGCCATTTTTCATCCATTGCCAGAAATGTATGTGATTGTAGTGCTGGCCGACATTGTTGATGACCGGCTGATCCTTTGCAGAAAAGGCTTCCTGACAAATCTGCTCGATGCTCTTGCCGGCGTACTTGGATCCGTCGCCGGCAAGATTATTGCCCTGGTCGACATAGGCCTGATGGTGCTTGTCGTGATGGAATTGCAACGTTTCCGCCGACATGTAGGGCGCCAGCGAATCATAGGCGTAGGGAAGTTCGGGAAGCTTGAAGGTCATTTTATGGCTCCGGTTGGAAGCTTGTCGTTCGCGACTGTGTGGAGGGGAGGTGAAACTAGCCGCTTGGAGCGAGCAAATCAAACGACACCGAAGCGCTGAAGCCCGCTCATCAGCGTCAGATGGGATAGCGTACTTGAAAGACAACCTCCGTGCCCCTATAAACGCGTTCATCCACCCAGGGTTCCCTAATACCTCGGACTTGCATAATCATTGATTGCATCAATTAGAGATGCGTGTCTGGTGCACTGATTTGCCCCCGTATTGCCGAGGCAAGCCGCACGTCGAATTGATCGGCGGTACACGATCCAGGGCTGCAGAAAAATTCTGCACGCAGCTATCCCTGTACGCTGCTTTTATGGATATAGGTCGGTAGGCCAATTTTCAAAAAATGATGTTTTCGCGGGAAATTCTCGTGAAAGCCAGACCAATTGCACACGTCATCAGTCTACGGATCGACATCGCAAAGCGCCTTGCTGTGTGCCTGCAGTTGGAAGGTTAGCGTTTGAGCAGCGAGAAAGAACAAAGAACATTGTCGCGGCTGGAGATTCACATACTTGGCGTTTGCATTGCTCCTAATCCGGAATAAGCCGACCAATTTGAATTGTTGTGAAACCATGTCTTTGGCATGAATTTGAGGTCTGCATTCCGATTGAATTATGCTATAGGCCCGCCTCAGTGGGAGTGTTGGTCGCACCGATAGCTCCAAAGCAAGTTTTTTTCGCAGAGTAGAAGAGCGTCTTATGAGGAAGAAAAGAATGCCGGCCGTCAATGTCGACAAGCTGTCGCTTCGGGATCTCAACGATCTGGAAGCGAAGGTCGCAAAGGCCAAGGCGAACGCACGCAATCGTGCCAGAGCCGATGTAAAGGCCAAGATCGATGCGATCCTGACCAGTTCAGGTTTCACCATCGGGGATCTTTATCCGGTGGCGCGCGCTGGCCGCGGTCGCGGCAGCAACAAGGCTGCAAAGTTCGTTAATCCCGACAATCGCTCCGAAACGTGGACGGGGCGCGGGCGCAAACCGAACTGGTTGGTGGCCAAGCTTTCGAAGGGTGCCAAGCTCCAGGATTTTGCGGTCTGATCGCTCAATCCGGCGCTTTTTTCGGTGCCATGCCCAGCCGTTCCGTTGGGCAGGTCCAGTGGGGTTGCGCTGGATCGTGCGCACGCTCTATGTGAATGAGCAAATTTGGTTGGGATGGCGTCGCTTTCTGCGATGCCATTTTCATTTTTGCGACCTTTTCAGAAACAAAGAGCGCCCGCGCCGGTCACAGCGCGGGCGCAGCCGGCATCCCGGAAAATGGCCGCTGGCGCCCGGGGGAAATGCGCGCGCAGCCTCGGGGCGGCTCGGAGCGGGGGTGGGCCGCTCCTTGGGGGTCTGATCGAACAAGCCGGCCGAGGGAGGGGCAGCGTACGGCTTGGATCAGACGGTCGGCGGAGACCGCCGTTTTCGGAGTGAGACCTCCTTTCCTCGTGTGAACGATGCCGCCAACGACGGTCTCTATTTCGATGCGGATCTGTTCACGCCCAAACTCTGCTCTCGCGGGTTGCGAGGTCGGGCCGCGTGGCCCGTACAACCTGTTCGTCGTTGCAAGGTCGGAGCGGGTTCAATTCGGTTTTGGATAATTCTGCGGATTGTGGGGAACGTCGCCCATCGTGCGGCTGCGGCGCAGCGCTGCCTATCGGGTCGCTGGGGGCGCTTGGGGATTCGCGCAAGCCTGTTTCGGGATCGGTCGGGGTTCGGAGCTGACGTTATGGTGCCTCAATGAGGCGTGGCGAGCCAGCCGACGATGTGCTGCCAGATGAGAAGCAATACGGCATCGGCTGCGGCAAGGCCGACGAAACTCCACGTCACAACGAAGCGGGCTTCATCGGTCAGAGGTGCGCCTAAGCTGGTGTGATTGAGGAGTGCCGCAAATCCGATGGCCGCCAGCGCTGCCAGCGCATAAGCCGTTTCCGTGGCTTGACGAGCGCGGTGGTGCTTCGCAGTAAGCTCATAAGAGGACTGGGACACGGACGAACCTTCGACAAACCTCAACCGGGACCGGTGGGACAGCGCTGCCGGCTGCCTCGCAGAGCAAGAAACGGGATGCGGCAATGCCTTCTGCGATCGCATCCGTTCTCAACTGCAAGATTAGCAAACTCGGATCGGGAATGAAGCGCAATTTTACCGATTGGTAACCACGACCAGTTCGGCAAGCTTTCGTTTGATTCGCTCCTCGTCCTGCGCAAAGCCTGCGTCGATCCACCAGCGCTCGAATTCCTTCATGACCGCGCTGACGCGTGGCCCCGGCGGGACGCCGTGTGCGATGACATCGCGACCGGTGATCGGCAGCGAGGGTGGCGACCAGGCGGCTGCCAACGCAAGCATGGCAGTGAAGGCCTCGGATGGCTGGCGTCCGGCATGTGATGCTTTGCTGTTATTCGCTGCGTCGTGGCGTGCCCAGGCAAGCGCGATGCCGTCGCAGACCGCCGCATTGCCGTGGCGGTAGATGAGCTCGCGCAGGGTTGTTGTGCACACCTCAGGAGTGATCGAGTGCGCCGTCGTTGCGGCTTGGGCGATGCGTTCGGCTTCGGCGTTGGACAGCCTGAGGCGTTGCTTCAGGTCAGCGACGTCGCTAGGCACTTTGACGGCGAGTGAAGCCAACCGCAGAACCGTATCATCAGGAGGCTCGTGCTCTGTGCGGGTCTCTGTGCGCGCGGCCGCGTTGGCCACCAGCGCCGCCAGGGTGGCAACATTGCCGGTGGTGCCGATAAGGTCGCGAATGAAACCATGTTCGGCCATGCGCTCGATCACAGGGATGCAGGCCGGTGCCTCCAGCAGGCGAAGGAATTCATGGTGGATGCGTTCGGCCGACAGACGCCGCAATCCTGCGCGCTCGTCGATGCAGGCGGCAAGGCCACTCGCGTCGAGCGCACCACCGGCATATTTCGCGGAGAAGCGGAAGAAACGCAGGATGCGCAAATAATCTTCGCGAATGCGTGCGTGCGCATCGCCGATGAAACGAACCTGCCGCTTGGCGATGTCGGCAAGACCGCCGACCGGATCGAGCAGGACACCATTGCGATCGCAGTAGATGGCATTGATTGTGAAGTCGCGCCGCTCGGCATCGGCTTTCCAGTCGCTGGTGTAGGCGACCGTGGCGCGGCGGCCATCAGTCGATACATCCTGACGCAGCGACGTCACTTCGAAGGGCGTTCCCTCGACAACAATTGTCACCGTGCCGTGCGCAATACCTGTCGGCACGACCTTGAGACCGGCGTGTCTGGCGGCGGCCATCACAGCTTGCGGCGAAGCATCGACGGCAAGATCGATGTCACTGACCGGTTCTCCCAGCAACGTGTTGCGGACAGTGCCGCCGACAGCGCGCACGGTGAACCCCGCGTGTTCAAGCGCATCCAAGACACGGCGCGTTGGCTCAGCCGTCAGCCAACGCGCTGCGGCCAGGACCCGTTCGGGCGGCATTGATTTGGCGTCAGTGTCGGTCATCGCAAATGGGAGCCTTTCTCACCGCCATGATAACAGGCATCAGGCATGGTGCGATTGCTGTCGCCAGGATCGGGGCCGCGGTTGGGCCCGGGCGGGGGCTGACGTCAGCGACGGCCAGCGGCCGCGCATCCCGCCATCGGCCTCATGAAGAGAAAAGCCGGTCCCGCATGTTATTAAGTATGCCGGCCGTGGCGCCCCAGATGTAACGGGACTCGTATGTGAACGCATAGAAGTGCCGCTCGCGACCCAACCAGATGCGGGCGTTCAGCGAGATGTTCTCCGGCGCCATCAGGAATGCGAGTGGAACCTCGAAGATATCGGCCACCTCGTCGGGATTGGGCACCGCGGCATGGCGAGGGTCGACGAGGGCGACCAATGGTGCCACCGAATATCCAGTCGACGTGAGGTAGGTGTCGAGGAAGCCCAACGGCTCGATCAGGTCTGGTGTGAGGGCGACTTCCTCTTGCGCCTCGCGCAATGCCGTTGCGATGGCATTTTTATCATCCTCGTCGATCTTGCCGCCAGGAAAGGAGACCTGTCCGGCGTGGCTGGCGAGATGAGCGGTGCGCAATGTGAAGAGCACGGTTAGCGGCTCGCGGGCGACGACCGGCACAAGTACGGCGGCAGGGCGCTGCGGGTCCTTGCGGGCAAGCTCGCGCTCGAGCCCTGGGTTCAAGTCGAAATCGCTGGGCCTTGGCACCGGCATCGGAGCAGGGGCGGTAAGAACACGGGGCGATGGCGCCGGGGAGAGCCGCGGCAGAACATGCTGGCGGAAGCCCGTCGCGGTGATGAGCGGCTCGATGGTTCGGTTCGCTGATTGCATGGCAGCGGTTGTAGAGCAGGTTCAGCCTCGGTGAAACGATTTTGACGACATCTGTCTGTCCCACGATTTCGCCACTCGCCGGGGAGGGAGGGTCGCGAGATCCTGGGCCATGCGCCAATCTACAAGAGCCGGTTCGGGCTCGAATGCGATCAGGGCAGGCCCATTATTACAAACCGTGCCCTATTTTTGTGCGATCTTGACCACATAAGACATGAGGCACGATGCGCGAGTCATGCACTACATGACAAAGGTGCGGGGGCAACCCGGGATGGCGCGCGCGATGGGAAACGTTAAAGGGCGGACCAGTTCCGGCCACATCTCCAGGGGCTGAACCTTGAGACGAAACGCGCAGAAGAGATCGCAACTCTTCGGTGGCTTTGCAGCGCTCTTGATGATGGCAGGCGCGATCGCGGTTCCGATGGCGCCGGTTACGGCGTTGGCCGATCAATTGCGCAATGAATTTCGCGCAACGCTCATTCCTGAAGAACTGAAGGCGTTCGATGATTATTTCGCGGCGCAGATCTTCCACGACGCGGCGCTCGACGCCTATTGGAGCCACGTTGACAAGAAAAGGAATCTCAGGCGTGCCAAGCGGCGGCGTAACCTGTCCCTTACCTCCGACGATTACGTGCAAGAGCAGCCGCCGGTCTATCAGGGACCTTCGTTGTCAAAATCGTTGGCGCGCCGCTGGTGGCTGTTCAGGGAACAGCGCGCACAGAAGAAGCCCGAGGAACCGCGCGAGCAGTTGCCATCCGTTTCAGACTTTCTGAATAGTGCACGCGAGCACTACGGATTTGTGCCGGACCGCGTGAGCGAACACGTGTTCAAGGAACGCTATGCGCGCGAGGCATTGGCGCTGGGTCTCAGTGGCGATCAAGTGGTGCGAGTTTATGCGCTGGAAACAAGCGGGCTCGGAACCGCCGACATGCAAGCCGGCATTCATCCCATCACGAAGAAGGGCGAGCCGATCTCCACGGCGATGGGTTACGCGCAGCTCCTGGCTGCGAACTCGATCAATGAGCTGTCCAAGCATGGCAACGAGTTCGTCGCGCGGCTCAGAGAGATGGCAAAGCGCAGTGCGCCGGGATCGGAGCGGCAGCGTACGCTCACCACGAAAGCTGTGGCGCTGGCACGCATGACACGCAAGGCCCGCTCAATTCCCTACAAGTGGTCTCGCCATGTCGCGTTTTCCAAGACCAGCATCGGGCGCGGCATACATGCCATCAATCTGGACGGCGACATTGGTCCTTGGCTGCAGGTTATCAAGCTCAAGGGTCTGAGGATTACGGCGCAGAAAGCTGGCTATGAGAGGCTTAAGGGCGCCGAGATCGAGTTGATGAACCTTGCGGGGCCTGGCACCGGCCTGGAGATGATGACGCCCGCCGGTTTGAAAGCGCCCAGCACCAACTTCTTCTCGCGGGCCGCCTACTATCGCAACACCATTGTTCGTGGGAAAAACTCAGCAGAGTTGCTCGCGGCGCTCGACAAGCGCATGGATGAAAATCTCAAGAACGCAGGTGCGGTCGAGTTTCTCGAAATCTTCGCGCGACTCGAAAGGGAACGGCGGGCAGGTCAGTGAATGCCTCCGAAGCGAACGCTCGCAAGCGCGAGGCATGTCAGCGCACGCCAAGTGGATTGAGGAAGAGCTGCTCGATTTTCTTGTTGGACTGCGCCGTATCCGATTGTGACCTGGGGCGGCGCGTGGCGGTGGGGCGCGCAATGGGGGAAGGCTGTGCGTCGAGCGTGTCGGTTTCGGGGTTGGAGAACCCACCAATTCGTCCCGAAAGGCCGGGGCTGGCGTCAGGATCGTGCCGCACGGGCACGGCGTGATCCAGTGAGGATGTGTCGATCGGAGGTGCTTCGGTGGCGCTACGGAGCAGGGGGCCGGACGGCAGCGCGACCGTGGGTGGCGGAGTAGCCGGTGCGGATTCCATCGTCGTGAGCACAGCAGGCTCGGCGCCCGCAGTGCCGGGCGCTGTCTGGTTTGGCGTATCAGGTGGCAAAATGCGTTCTGCCTTGATCCGTTCGGGCGCAGACGGTGGATCGGGCTGCAAGTAGTGTACGGCCATGGCAGAGCCGACGGCGATCACGAAAAGCGTCGAGAACAATCGAAAACGCGTCATTCCAAGATCCGACATGTATTTCCTGCCGACCCAGGTCGGCGCGGCGCACATCAAATGATGATCCGTGCAAGAATCCGACCGTTCGGCGATTTTGAAAACCGAGCTGATCGGACAGCATTAATGATTCGTCAACGCGAAAGGCCGCGGACCGTTGCATGGTGCGTCTTTCTTGCCAGGAAGGACCCTGGACGGTGCCCGGCGGACCTCCATATATCGTGCATAACCGGGTTGACGAGCATAAATCATGAGCAATGAGGATAACCGATTTTCAGCCAGAGCGGCGCGCTACGTAAAAGTTGGCACGAACGTGGGCGCCGTGGGGCTCCGCGTGGCGGGGGAGCGGCTGCTCGGCCGGCCTCATGACCGATCGAAGGCGGCTGCGGATCTTGCCGCGGCATTGGGCGGGCTCAAAGGGCCGTTGATGAAGGTGGCCCAGCTCCTGTCGACGATTCCAGAAGCGCTGCCAAAGGAATACGCGCGGGAGTTGTCGCAATTGCAGAGCGCCGCACCGCCGATGGGGCCGGCGTTCGTGCGGCGGCGGATGCAGGCTGAGCTGGGCGCCGATTGGCGCAGCAACTTCAAGGAATTTGCAGAGCGCTCAAGTGCGTCGGCGTCGCTGGGACAGGTACACAAGGCGATGACCCACGATGGGCGGTTGCTGGCGTGCAAGCTGCAATACCCCGATATGCAATCGGCGGTGGAGGCTGATCTCAATCAGCTTCGGCTTGTGTTCCAGATCCACGCACGCATGGACCCCGGTGTGGACACGCGCGAGATCATCAAAGAGATCTCGGCACGTCTGCGCGAGGAGCTGGACTACGACCTGGAGGCGCGACACACGCGGCTTTATGCGTCGATATTCGCCGATGATCCGTTGATACGCGTGCCTGACGTGGTGGCAGAGCTGTCGACCAAGCGGCTGCTTACGATGACGTGGTGCGAGGGGACGCCGCTGTTGCATTACAAGGAGCATCCCCTTGAGGATCGCAACGCCATAGCGCGAGCGATGTTCCGGGCGTGGTGGCATCCGTTCAGCCATTTCGGCGTGATCCACGGCGATCCGCATCTCGGCAACTACACGATCTTCGAGGAAGACGGGCGCCCGGCGGGGATCAACCTGCTCGATTATGGATGCATCCGGACTTTCCCGGTCAGCTTCGTGGAGGGCGTCGTGGAGCTATACCGGGGGTTGCTGGCGGACGATCGCGCGCGGGTTGTGGCGGCCTACGAAAGGTGGGGATTCCGCGGCCTCACCAACGAGTTGATCGATGGGCTGACGATCTGGGCACGCTTCATCTACGGGCCGCTGCTCGACGATCGCGAGCGGACCATTGCTGAAGGAACCACACCTGGCGAGTACGGCCGGAAAGAAGCGTTTTCCGTGCACAAGATCCTGAAGGAAAAGGGTCCGGTGATGGTGCCGCGCGAGTTCGTGTTCATGGACCGCGCGGCGATCGGGCTCGGCGGCGTGTTCTTACATCTGGCGGCCAAGCTCAATTGGTTCCGACTGTTCAACGAGACGATCGAGGATTTCGATGCGATGCGCTTGTCCGAGCGCCAGCGCGAGGCGTTCGCGAAGGCGGGCGTGCCGCCGCCGCAGGCTTGAGCGCGTAAAGGCTCAGCGTGCATCTGCCCGCAGGGGCTTGTCGACATCGGACGCATCCTTGGCGTCCTTGCCATAGCGTGCCTTGCAGGTCTTATGAATGAACTTGTTGATTTCCTTAACGGTGGCGCTGTGAAACAGGCCGACGTTGTCGGCGAGCTTCGATGCCGTCCAGACGAGGGTTTTCAGGCCGCTGTCGCCGCGCACGTCCTCGATATTTATCCAGACCTTGTAGGCGCGTCCGTTCTTGAACTTGATCTTCGGCGCGGCATCGACCTCCAGCGTGTTGAGCTTGTTGTCGGCGCCTTCGATCTTACAATCTATGGTCTGGCGATCGAACTGGAACGTATGCTTCTCCTCGTGGAGGGCAGGGACGATCTTGCCGCGCGGAATCTCTAGCGCGACCTTGCAGCGGGCGTCGCCAAAGCCCCACGAAAGGGCGTTCTTCTCCCCGTTCTTCTTGATTTTCACGCGGTCCCAAGTCTTGGTCATGTCACATGCCAGCGGCGGGCCCTTTTCCCTGCCTTCCAGGATAATTTCGCAGAAGCGCCGCTCACAGTCCTCGCGACCGGCTTTCTCGTCGGGCAGCACTTCGAGCGCTTCGGCCGTCGGCGCCACGGCCAACAGGCCAAGAAGGAGAACAAGCGATCTGCCGCAAATGCCGAGGATCCGTTGGCCGCCGCGCGGCATGGGCGGGCGAGAGGTGTTGGTGTGCATCTGGGGGCCCCAAACAGTATTGGTGCAAGCAAGGTGCAAGCTCGGTGGGCAGGGCCATTTCGGCCAGCCATCCCGAGCGGCTTCGGTCGCACGCAACGGACCCGAAATGGCTCCGCGGATGTACCTTGCACCTCGGTTGCAGTCAGATTGCCGGCGAATCGCTCAAAATTGCGGCGGACGTGCGTGGTTGTGACCCGCGACATCCTTGTACAACGGTATCAGTTGAAGCGATCGCCCGGTTGGGCTACGAGATTTCAGGCAAAAATCTGACAAAAGGGGAGGACATCGCATGTCAGTCGATACCACCGGCGGCAACCCGGCTATGGACTACCGCGAGCATCAGCGGACCTATGCAGGGTTTGTGTATATGACCAAGGTCTTGGTCGCCGCCGTCGTGCTGCTGTTGGCCGGTATGGCGGTATTCCTGCTCTGAGACTTGGCCACGCGGCATGTCTGCGCGCCGTCGGCCGGTTCGCGAGGGATTGGTTGCGGCAGCAAGGCGGAACCGGCAGGCATGCTCACCCCAAAGATTTGACATATCCGTCGTCGAGCGGATCGGCGACGGACTCAATCGGACGCATCCATGCTCACTATAGCTGTCACGGCTGAAAGCGCCGACGAGCCGCGCGTTGCGGTGTCGCCCGACACGGTCAAGAAGCTCACGGCGCTTGGCGCGACGGTGAGGGTCGAGAACGGTGCGGGAGCCAGATCCCGTTTCACGGACGAAATGTACAAGGCGCAGGGCGCGGAGATCGCCAGCTCGGCTGGCGCGGCGCTATCGGGTGCGGACCTTCTTGTGAAGGTACGCCGGCCCGCGCCGGATGAAGTGGCGCAGTTGAAGCCCGGCGCCCTGGTGATCGCCAACCTTGCGCCGCACGACGACAAGGTGGGGTTAGAAGCTCTGGCGGCCAAGAACGCGTCACTGTTCGCAATGGAGTTCATGCCGCGCATCACGCGTGCGCAGTCGATGGACGTGCTGTCCTCGCAGGCGAACCTCGCGGGCTACAAGGCGGTGGTTGACGCTGCCTCGATGTTCGGTCAGGCAATGCCGATGATGACGACGGCGGCCGGTACCGTGCCCGCAGCGCGGGTGTTCATCATGGGTGTCGGCGTGGCAGGTCTGCAGGCGATTGCGACGGCTAAGCGCCTCGGCGGCATTGTCACCGCCACTGACGTGCGCCCGGCCACCAAGGAGCAGGTGCAGTCGCTCGGCGGCAAGTTCATTGCCGTGGAGGACGAGGAATTCCGCCAGGCGCAGACGGCCGCGGGGTACGCCAAGCCGATGAGCCCGGAATACCAGAAGAAGCAGGCCGAACTCGTCGCCAACCACATCAAGTCCCAGGATATCGTTATCACGACGGCATTGATACCGGGGCGCCCGGCGCCGCGCCTCATCAGCGCGGAGATGGTGCGCTCGATGAAGCCAGGCTCAATCATCGTCGACCTTGCCGCCGAGCGTGGCGGTAACTGCGAGCTGACCAAGCCCGGCGAGACGATAGAAGCGGATGGCGTCACAATATTCGGTCCGCTCAACTATTCGGGCCGGCTCGCCTTCAACGCGTCCAACCTGTATGCGCGCAACCTGTTGTCGTTCATCGAGACGCTGATCGACAAGAAGGAGAAGATACTGGCGATCAACTGGGACGATGAGATCGTCAAAGGGACGCTGGTCGCCAAGGACGGCAAGATCGTTCACCCCAACCTGACCCAGCCTGCCGCGTGAAGGAGACACCCGTGACCGTTGCCAAAACTCTAAGTATGGCCCTCGTCTCCACAGCGGCTGTGCTGGCGCCGGCCGGTACCGCGTTTGCCGCCGGTGGCGGCGGCGAGGGGGCCGTCGATCCGTTCTTCTACCTGTTGATGGTTTTCGCGATGGCGATTTTCGTGGGCTACTACGTCGTGTGGTCGGTCACGCCAGCGCTGCACACGCCGCTGATGAGCGTGACCAATGCGATCTCGTCGGTGATCGTGGTCGGCGCGCTGCTCGCCGTCGGCGTCAAGGGAGTAGCCGCAGGAGGCACGGCCGCGAAGATCTTCGGCTTCCTCGCGCTCGTCATGGCGTCGGTGAACATCTTTGGTGGCTTCCTCGTCACCCAACGCATGCTCGCCATGTACAAGAAGAAAGAGAAGAAGTGAGCGATGACGGGGACAGGCTTAAGGTCCTTCGCGCGTTCATGGGGCGTCAGATCGACGAGGCGGTTATTCACGACCGTTTGTTCGAATGCTGGCGTGCCGCGCGCGAGCCGGTCGAATGTCCGCTCCCTGCCATCGCTGACTTTTTTCACGCCGTCGAGGCCTATGACCCCGACCTCGCCCTGCGCACGCCTGACAGCCCGTTCGAGGCTGCTTCTGCATAGCATCGTGCGTCTGCTGAAATCGCACTTGCGCGGTTTGTTGTCGACCGCCCCTCAGGGAAGCTGACATGAGCGCCAATCTCGTAGCCATCCTTTATCTCGTCGCCGGCATATTGTTCATTCTGGCGCTCCGCGGCCTGTCGCATCCAGAAACGTCGCGACAGGGCAATATGTACGGCATGATCGGCATGACCATCGCCATCCTGACAACGCTCGGCGTGGCAAGCCCAATGTCATTCGGCACATGGGTGCTGATCATTTTGGGTCTCGGCATCGGCGGCGGCATCGGCGCCTATACGGCCAAGAAGATCCCGATGACCTCGATGCCCGAACTGGTGGCTGCATTCCACTCGCTGGTCGGCATGGCCGCGGTGATGGTTGCCGCCGCAGCTCTTTATGCGCCCGAAGCATTCGGCATTGGCACGCCCGGGGCCATCAAGGGCGGCAGCCTCATCGAAATGAGCCTCGGCGTCGCCATTGGTGCGGTCACGTTCACAGGCTCGGTCATCGCATTCGCCAAGCTGTCGGGCAGGATGTCGGGCAAGCCTATCATTCTGCCTGCGCGTCATCTGATCAACGGCGGCCTTGGCGTGCTGCTCATCCTGCTCGTCTACTGGTTCTATCAGTCGGGCGGCTCGGCGGGCCTGTTCTGGCTCATCACGCTGATCTCGCTGGCGCTCGGCATCTTGCTCATCATTCCGATCGGCGGCGCCGACATGCCCGTAGTCGTTTCGATGCTCAACTCGTATTCGGGCTGGGCCGCGGCCGGCATCGGCTTCACGCTCGGCAATATCGCGCTCATCATCACCGGCGCGCTCGTCGGTTCATCGGGTGCCATCCTCTCCTACATCATGTGCAAGGGCATGAACCGTGCATTCCTGTCGGTGATCGCCGGCGGGTTCGGCGGCGAGACCGCAGCGGCCAGCGCGGGCGGGGGAGAGCAGAAGCCGGTGAAAATCGGCGCGGCGGATGACGCAGCCTACCTGCTCAAGAACGCGCAGAAGGTCATCATCGTACCGGGCTACGGCATGGCGGTCGCACAGGCGCAGCACGCCCTGCGTGAGATGGCCGATTCGCTCAAGAAGGAAGGCATCGAGGTCAAGTACGCGATCCATCCGGTAGCGGGCCGCATGCCCGGCCACATGAACGTGCTGCTTGCTGAGGCGAACGTGCCATACGATGAGGTGTTCGAGCTTGAGGACATCAACTCAGAATTTGCACAAGCTGACGCGGTCTACGTGATCGGCGCCAATGACGTCGTCAATCCGGCAGCCGAGGACGACCCCAATTCGCCGATCTATGGTATGCCGGTGCTGCAGGTGTGGAAGGCTGGCACGGTGCTGTTCAACAAGCGCTCGCTGGCTTCCGGCTACGCGGGCATCGACAACCCGGTCTTCTATCGCGACAACACGGTGATGGTGCTGGGCGATGCGAAGAAGATGACCGAGGACATCGCCAAGGCACTGGCGCACTGAGGCAAAGGCATAACGATTTTGCATATCGAGGATAAGCCCCGGCGCTGCGGCCCGGGGCTTGTCTTTTTGTGGCAGTCGGCGTGCAACATGAAGACATAATTTGTGCGCGGCCACTTATGCCGTTGCCTTCTGAAAGTTTACATCCAGATGGCGGTCCCGGGCCGCTTTCGCTCCAATTGCGCGCATGCACGTTGACAGTGGTCCAGAGATCGGACCAAGCTCAGCCAAAGCAGATCAGACAATAGAGGTGGCACCAACGTGTCACGGCGCATCGCCTACTCATTATCAGTGATGCTCGTTGTTTGGGTTGGCGGTGCCGATTTCCGTGGCGTCCGGGCCGCGCAAGTGGGCAGATCCGCAGCGCCAGGTGAGACAACGATCGCCGGCATGCCGGTCAGCTGCAAGGATATCCGCGGCGTGGCAGTGACGACGATGCAGGTCGCCAACCTTGGTGATGTGGGACGTGCGGGGGTCATCAATCGGGTTCCGATTATCGCGATTGATCCCGAGATCATTGGCCGCCTTCCCAACAAGCTGCAGCTATTCTTCTTTCAGCATGAGTGCGCCCATCACGTGCTCGGGCACTGGTTCCAGATGAGTACGACAATGGAGACCGATGCGGATTGCTGGGCGATCCGGCACGGGCGCGACGATGGAACTTTCAGTCGCGATGACGTTATGAGTTTCGCGCCGTTCCTGGCGAAGAGCGGGGGCTCGCCGTTCGGACATCTTCCGGGGCCGCAGAGGGCGAAGCAACTGCTCAAGTGCTTCGATATGCCGTGAGCACGCAAATCAGGACAACAGACGTGACGCAGGACCTGCCATTCCCCGGGCGGCGTTTCAAATTTCGGATGCAGCTGACTGTTGTCTGCGGCCGACCAGCCGCAACATCGCGTGCGCTCATCGACGGCCCGCGAAACCGGCCAGCTGTTTCGAAAGGCCGGTCGCTGTTTCACCATGTTGCGATGGCTGCGATATGAACGTCCTTTCCGTGTTTTTGACATTCATGGTTCTCGTCGCAGCACTCGTCATTGTCGCAGCGTCGGCGCTGCAGCAATTCCTCATTTATCATCCCGATCGACAGCGTATTGCGCCAGCCGAAGTCGGTCTCATGGATGTTGTCGAACGCGAGATCCTCACGCCGGATGGCAATTCTGTACTGGCATGGTGGTCGCCACCCAAGCCGGGACGCCCCACGGTTCTTTATTTTCACGGCAATGCCGGCGCGCTCGCGGACCGTACGGGGCGGATACGGCGCTTCCAGGAGGCAGGCTTCGGCCTCTTCATGATGGCCTATCGCGGTTATGGCGGCTCGACTGGCAAGCCGACGGAACGCGACAATGTCGCCGACGGCAAACGTGCCTTCGACGCGGTCATCGGCGAAGGTATCGACGCTGGCGAGATCTTCATTTTCGGCGAGTCGCTTGGAACAGGTGTCGCCGTCCAGGTTGCGGCGCAGAGGAATGGGGCCGGGTTGATTCTGGATGCGCCCTTCACCTCAATGCTGGATCTGGCTCATCTTCATTATCCCTACCTGCCCGCAGACGTATTCCTGCGCGATCGCTACGAGACAATCCGGCACATCGCGAAGGTGAACATGCCGCTGCTGGTGGTGCATGGGGCCGGCGACGTCGTGATTCCGCTCGGTATGGGCGAGGCAGTCTACAATGCGGCACAAGGCGACAAAGAGCTGGTCAATGTCGAGGATGCAGGACACCTGAACCATGACATGATGGGCTCGTTCGACCGGATCTTTGCGTGGATGGATGCTCGCATTGGCGGAGCGCGCCGCAGTCGCACCGAAGGTGCCGCAGGCCGTGCGACAAGAACGCCGCCTTGAGGCAAGACCGGCGGGCTGCGATGGAATGGGCCTCACCGCATCAGGTTTGTGGGCGACGGCTCAGTCATTCCCGCACCCAAAGCGGCGCGGGCACCAGCGAGGTAAATCGGATCACAACGCGAAAAAGCCCGCTCCGGATCGATCGGCTCGGGCTCTGTTTTGTCAGCCCTACAGGCGACCGGCCCGTTCAGCCGGTCTGCCGAAAGGCATGAATGAGAGGCTGGCTCAGCGACCGCGGCTCGGTGCCTTCGAGGGCAGCAGACCTTCGCGCTGGGCACGCTTGCGGGCCAGCTTACGGGCGCGGCGGACTGCTTCCGCCTGCTCGCGTGCTTTCTTCTCGGAGGGCTTTTCGTAATAGTTCCGGAGCTTCATCTCGCGGAAAATGCCCTCGCGCTGCATCTTCTTCTTGAGCGCCTTGAGAGCCTGGTCGACGTTGTTGTCGCGAACGAGAACCTGCACGCGTGCCTATCCTTTGGTGCTGGTTGAAAATGAAATACTAAAGCAGGTCCGGTTTATGTGAATTCACATTGAACATGTGCAATCACATCGACCATGGTGGCCTGCTCCAACTCCTTGTTTGTGAGTCTCACTCACGCCTTCGCTGGAAGACTCGGAGTGAAACTCCAGCAAACACCAAACGCACCCAGAGGCTTCTACCGGGTGTCCAGTGCTTTCAGATCTGGCGCGTGTGTATCAAAGTGTGGCTCACTTGTCCACTGAGGCTGTGCAGGATGCGGCTCGATCCCCGCTTTTCGGACTGATGCGGGTGATATGACCCATTTTCCGGCCAGGGCGGGGGTCGTTCTTTCCGTACAGGTGGAGGCCGGCTGCGGGTTCCGCTGCGAGTTTCTCCCAGGCCTCCACGTCGCCCCCGATCAGGTTCGACATCACCGCGTCGGAGTGGCGGTCGGTGGCACCGAGCGGCCAGCCGGCCACGGCGCGGATGTGGTTTTCGAACTGGCTTACGGCGCAGGCGTCGATCGTCCAGTGACCGGAGTTGTGAACGCGCGGCGCGATCTCGTTGACGATGAGCGGATCCTGAGCAGCCTCGCCGCAATAGAACATCTCGACCGCCAGCACGCCCACATATTCGAGCGCGCCGGCGATGGCGCCGGCAATCCCGGCCGCTCGCTCGCGGGTTTTTTCAGTCACCGGGGCAGGCACCGTGGACGTATCAAGGATACCCTGCGCGTGCGTGTTGTGGGGGACATCGTAAAAGCGCATCTCGCCGCCCTGGCCGCGCACGACCAGCACGGAAACCTCGATCTCGAAACTGACCATGCCTTCGAGGATCGCCAGTGCGCTGCCAACGGTGGCGCGGGCGCTGGCGAGATCGGCGGCGCTGGCGAGGCGCACCTGACCCTTGCCGTCGTAGCCCAACCGGCGTGTCTTGAGGATGGCAGGCAGGCCGAGTTCGCTCGCGGCTCTGCCGAGCGAGGTTTCGCAATCGACGGGTGCAAAAGGTGCAACCGGAATGCCGAGGGCGGAGATGAACCTCTTTTCGACCAGGCGGTCCTGCGCGACTTCGAGCGCCTTTACGCCCGGACGCACAGGCTTGATTCGGGCTGCGGCCTCAGCGGTCGCGCACGGGACGTTCTCGAACTCGTAAGTCACGACGTCGACCGTTTCTGCGAAGCGGCGTACCGCGTCGAGGTCGTCGTAAGCGCCCACGGTGGCAGCGGCGGCAACGTCGAAGGCTGGGCCCGAGTGGTCGGAATAGATATGGCACCGCAGGCCGAGGCGGGCTGCCGCCATAGCCAGCATGCGGCCAAGCTGGCCGCCGCCGAGGATGCCGATGGTAGAGCCGGGAGGGAGTACAGTCATGACTTCGGTTCAGGCCCTGCGATGGGTTCTGTGGCGACGGCGTCGGTCTGCGCCTTGCGCCAAGCGGCGATACGCCGGGCAAGAGCGGCATCGCCGGTGGCCAGGATCTGCGCCGCAAGCAGCCCGGCGTTGGCCGCTCCAGCCTCACCGATCGCCAGCGTGCCGACGGGTACCCCCTTGGGCATCTGTACGATGGAATAGAGGCTGTCGAGGCCGGAGAGGGCCTTTGATTGGATCGGTACGCCCAGTACCGGCAGGTCAGTCATGGAGGCCGTCATTCCGGGCAGGTGGGCGGCTCCGCCGGCGCCGGCCACGATCACCTTGAGGCCGCGTGCGCTTGCGGATCTCGCGTATTCATAGAGCCGGTCCGGGGTGCGGTGCGCAGAGACGATGCGGGCCTCGTAGGCGACGCCCAACGTGTTGAGGATCTCGGCGGCGGCCTGCATGGTCGGCCAGTCGGACTGGCTGCCCATGATGATGCCGACCAGCGGCGATGTATTCCCGCTTTTTCCGGTCATGTTTTGTTCACGTCAGACCGCCGGCCGGGCCGGGCGCTCCGCCTCCCTTTGTCCCATGCGGAGAAAGCGCGGGTTTAGTGACTGGCGGGCTCGTTGGCAAGAGGCGGGCGCGCAATTCACTCTGGATGGTTTTCCGTTTGCGGTCGCGCATGCGCCACCGCGTCTCATCGGATCTGCGCTGCATGTGGTGCAGTGAAAGCAGTACTGAGCGCTCTGGCGCAGGCGGGCCGAGCGAGCGTTGCGGGCGCCATCGAGGCATACGTTCACGCAATGTCGCAGGTTCACGCAATGATGTCGGGCAGCAACTGGTCCTCAATGATCGTGATCTGATCCTTCAGGGCGAGCTTCTTCTTCTTGAGCCGTTTGACCAGCAACTGGTCGGCGCTGCCGGTGGCCTCAAGCGCGATGATTTCATCATCGAGGCTACGATGCTCTGTGCGCAGGTTGGCGAGCTCCTCGCGGAGTTCTTTTTCGTTGCGACGCTGCATCTCGCTCCAGATCCGTTCCCGCTGCCGGCTCGCTCGCTCCATGTGTGCGCCTGAGGCGCATCCATGGTTATGTGCGCGTGTGGCTCGCAGCCCGCCGCCCAAGTCCCTCTAAAGCGACGGCTCGACTTCGACCACGTATGGCACGCACACAATCAGGGCGGCTCCACTTCGGTGAAGTGCCAGCCGCTGCAACTCTGCCTGTACAAATATGAATATCTATCTGTTTAGATCGACTGGCAAGCAGTCCCACACTAGGTTGCATCAGTTTTTTTCGCCGCAGAAACCGTGCGTTGGGGAGAGGAAGCATTCGTTTAAATTGATCGGTATTCGATCCCTGCCCGGTATCGAATGGTTTCCCATTCACGCCTTTTGGGCCTGGCAGTTCGTGGACAAGCCGTCGTAAATCTGTCACACTCAATCCTGCGTTCAACTTGAATGGAGGGCCTGATGTCGCTATCCGCTCATCTCGCAGAACTCACAGAAAAACATAAGCTTCTGGAGCGTCGGATCGAGGAGGAAGTTGCAAGGCCGGGATCGGACGACCTGGAAATTCGGCGGATGAAACAGGAAAAGCTGAGACTCAAGGAACAGATCGCTCGCCTTAGCGATGAGCCACAGACCGCGGCGCGTCATTGACGTGCCGTTGCCGTTTTAGAGGCTGGTGGCACAGGCTCACGTCCATTCGTGGTCCGAGCAGAATGTGCTGGAGCATATTGAGCTGAAGTGTGCAGCGCTTCAGCGTGAAAGATATGCTCAAAACAAGGTACTGGATCACGTTCATGTTTCCGCCAAACATGAACGTGATTGAGAGCCTGATCGGCCTCTCAATCAAAGAGATAGAGCAGGCCACAATGGCTAGAGCCTGATCGACCTGACCTGCTCTAGATCTGATTCAATCAAAACCTGACCTGCTCTAGTTCCGCAGCCGCCTTTCTGAGGCAGGTGTCGCTTGCGGCAAGTGTCGTGGAACTGAGACGGCCCTGATCGTGTGCATAGGTCAGCGCAAACAGCACATCGTAGACCTCGTCACCATCGCTACCAATGAGGATGAGGTCCGCGCCTGCATTTTGGCGTCAACGGCGGCAGCAGCCATCCCGCCGGGATAGCCTCGTTTGATCGCTCCCATGGCAAGGTCATCGGGATTCCTTCACACCTCCTTGGCTTTTTCGCGAAGCAGGAATTTCTGAATTTTTCCGGTCGAGGTTTTCGGGATCTCGGCGAACACGACGTGGCGAGGACACTTGAAGCGCGCGAGGTGCTCCTGGCAGTGCGCGATGATGTCTTCCGCACTGGCCTTTGCTGCCGGCTTCAGTTCGACGAAGGCGCAGGGTGTCTCACCCCATTTGTCGTCCGGCTTTGCGACGACGGCGCAGTGTGCGACGGCTGCGTGCTTATAGATCACGTCCTCGACCTCGATGGAGGAGATGTTCTCGCCGCCGGAAATGATGATGTCCTTGGAGCGATCTTTGAGCTGGATGTAGCCGTCGGGGTGCATCACGCCGAGATCGCCGGAATGGAACCAGCCGCCGCGGAACGCCTCGTCGGTGGCCTTTGGATTCTTGAGATAGCCTTTCATGACGATGTTGCCGCGGAACATGATTTCGCCCAGCGTCTCACCGTCGGCGGGTACGGGCTGCATCGACTCCGGGTTCATGACCGACAGTCCTTCAAGGGCTGCGTAGCGCACGCCCTGGCGTGCACGCTTGGCGACATTCGCCTCCTTTGGCAACGCGTCCCAGGAGTCATGCCATTCGTTGAGGACGGCGGGTCCGTAGGTCTCGGTCAGGCCGTAGAGATGGGTGAGCGCGAAGCCTGCCTCCTGCATGCGAGCCAGCACTGCTTCAGGGGGCGGTGCGGCGGCGTGGCTGAATGCGACGGTATGCTTGATCGAGCGCTTTTCCTCGTTGGAAGCGTTGAGCAGCGTGGCCATGACAATCGGGGCGCCGCAAAGGTGTGTCACCTTGTGGTCGACGATGGCGTCGTAGATGGCCTTTGCTCGTACCCAACGCAGGCAGACATGTGTGCCGCCGACGGCTGCAACGGACCAGGGGAAGCACCAGCCATTGCAGTGGAACATCGGCAGTGTCCACAGATAGACGGGGTGGCGCTGCATGCCGGTGGCGATCGTGTTCGCGTAGCACATCAGCGCGGCGCCGCGATGGTGATAGACGACGCCCTTTGGATTGCCTGTGGTGCCCGATGTGTAATTGAGCGAGATCGCATCCCATTCGTCATCGGGCATGCGCCATGCGTAGTCGGGATCGCCCGTGGCGATGAATTCTTCGTAATCGAGATACGACAGCGGCTCGTTGTCCTGCGGGTACTCGGGATCATCATAGTCGATGACGAGCGGCTCGACTTTAGCGAGCGAAAGCGCCTCACGAACCACAGGGGCGAACTCGCGATCGACGATCAGGATCTTCGTGTTAGCGTGGTCGAGCTGGAAAGCGATGATCGGCGCATCAAGCCGTGTGTTCAGCGAATGCAGCACCGCGCCGACCATGGGAACGCCGACGTGGGCTTCCAGCATCGGCGGCGTGTTGGAGAGCATCACCGATACCGTATCGCCCTTGCCGATGTAACGCTGAGCCAGCGCTGAGGCGAGGCGCCGACAGCGCGCAAAATACGGCGCATAGGCGGTGCGGGTGCTGCCGTGAATGATGGCGGTCGTATCAGGATAAACTGCAGCTGCGCGCGCCACGATCGAAAGAGGCGTGAGGGGTTGATAATTTGCGGGGGTCTTGTCGAGATTTTGCTCGTAAGGGTGGGATGCCATGGCGGACCGGGTGCTGAATGCTGCAAGTCTCAAATGTGTGCCTGGAACGCTATCTGTTTGACAACAATTCAGCAATTGGCAATGGGCCGGTGATTGAACGAGCCGGCGGTCCGCCGGCGGAAGCGCCGTTGTGGGCAAGATCAACCGCTTGACTTGCGGGTGCTTCCAGTTGCCGCCGAATTTGTGTAAGGTTACTTTCAGAAAATGTTGCGTATTCCAGTCAGACTGGAGAGCACCATGACTGAATCAAGGCAGGAAGGGATCGTCCTCTGGATCCTTCTTGTGTTCCTACTGACCTTGCCCTGGCTGGCGTTGTAAATCGTGCTGCGCGGGTTTTAGGATACTCGCGGGGCGGTTGCGCGATTGGCGGCCGAGATAAGGGACAAAAGAACCAAATTGAAAACCCCGCGCATTCGCCGTGCGCGGGGTTTTCGATTCGCGTGCAATCGTACCATGCGAATTCGATCAAACCCGACGCTTTCCTGCTTCAACCGAGCATGCGGGTCGCAGCAAGGCCGTCGTAGATCAGTTTCAGGGAGATCACGAATAGAGCGACATAGGCAATGCGGTAGAACGGCTCCTGTGCAATGCGCCGAGTCAGCCAGACGCCGGCCAGCATGGCCAGTGGCGCCAGCGGTAGAAGCACTGCCGTCGTTTTCAGGTTCTCGGCGCTGAACTGGCCGAGCGCATAATAAGGTATGAGCTTTATCAAATTGACGGTGGTGAAGAACATCACCGCAGTTGCTGCCAGCGCGGCGTTGGGCAAGCGTTGGGGTAGCATGTACACATTGAAGGGCGGCGCGCCGGTGTGGCTGACGAAGCTGGTGAATCCTGCGACCATTCCCCAGAACGTACCCTTGGTACGGCTTGGTCCGGAAGGCGCGCGCCTGGCGCCACCGCTCAGCCAATAGTTCAGCGTGAAAGCGAGACCGACCAGACCGACGATGAGGCGGACGTGCGCCTCGGATACGTAGGCCGCCGTGGCCCACCCTATCAGGATGCCGAGCGCCGCGGCGGGCAGAAGGATCACAAGGTTCTTCCAGTCGAAATCGCGCCGGTAAGCAATCAGGCCGGTCATGTCCATTGTGTTAAGGATCGGCAGCATGATCCCGGCAGCCTGTACGGGAGAAATGACGAGGCTCATCATCGGCACGGCAAGACCGCCGGCGGCGCCGAGGAAGCCACCTTTCGATAGGCCAGTAAGGATGATCGCGGGAACCGCGACGGCATAGAACCAGGGATCGGTAATCATTCAGGCTCGACTTCGAGAGGATGGGGGCGGCGGGCGCGAACGGTGCGGACGGCAAGGTGGCGTGTTTACAAAATTCAGTGACAACGTGTGGCGGCTGATTACACCTTGGGTAAACCGGCGGGCAACGTGGCATTCATTATCGACACGTCCCTTCCCTGGGAACCAAGCTGGAGCCCGCCTGATTTGTGTCCTGGAGGCGCAAATGCCTGACGATCCGCAGCCCGGAATAAGGCGTTCGATCACGACACTAGCCGAAACTCCTATGCGCCGCCTATTGCGTCTCGCGCCATGGCAGTGCTGTCTTAGGGGCAATCAAGAAAAACCTCAATTTCGCGACTGCTGGAGGACGCCACAATGAGCCGCTACGCGCAAGTCTATGCCGATTGGCAGAAGGACCCGGAGGGGTTCTGGGCTGAGGCCGCCAAGGACATCAGCTGGTACAAGCTTTGGGACAAGGTTCTCGATCCTTATTCGGGGCATTATGGCAGCTGGTTTGCCGGTGCGGAGTGCAACACGGCCTACAATTGTCTCGACCGGCACGTGGAGGCGGGGCGTGGCGATCAGAAGGCGTTGATTTATGACAGCCCGGTTTCCGGCTCGCAGCGGACCTACACCTTTACGCAACTGACCGACGAGGTGGCGACGCTTGCTGCCGTGTTGCTCGATCTTGGCGTCGGCAAGGGCGATCGCGTCATTGTCTACATGCCAATGATTGCAGAGGCGGTGATCGCCATGCTTGCCTGCGCGCGCATCGGTGCAGTGCATTCCGTCGTGTTCGGCGGCTTTGCCTCAAGTGAGCTTGCCACGCGTATCAATGATTCCAAACCGGTTGCCATTCTGTCGGCATCTTGTGGCATTGAGACGTCGCGGGTTATTCCTTACAAGCCGCTGCTCGACAAAGCGATCGAACTCTCGGAGCACAAGCCGAGCGCAACCGTCATTCTGCAGCGTCCTCAGGCTGAAGCGAGCATGGTCGCGGGCCGCGATCACGATTGGGCTCAGGCGGTCGGGGCTGCCAAGGCGGCGGGACGCAAGGCGGGATGTGTTCCCGTAGTGGCGACCGATCCGCTTTACATCCTCTACACGTCGGGCACGACTGGCCAACCCAAGGGTGTCGTGCGCGATAATGGCGGGCACATGGTGGCGCTCAAGTGGACGATGCCGAACCTTTATGGCATCCAGCCCGGCGAAGTTTTCTGGGCCGCCTCCGACGTGGGCTGGGTAGTCGGACATTCCTACATCTGCTACGCGCCCCTGCTGCACGGGGCAACGACGGTCGTCTACGAAGGCAAGCCGGTCGGCACGCCCGATGCGGGCGCCTTCTGGCGGATGGTTTCCGAACATAAGATCTCAGCGCTTTTCACTGCTCCGACGGCCTTCCGCGCGATCAAGAAAGAGGATCCGCGAGGCGAGCTCGTCGGCAAGTACGATCTGTCTTGTCTCAGAACCTTGTTCCTTGCCGGCGAGCGCGCCGACCCGGAGACCATTAAGTGGGCGGAAGCGAAACTCAAGGTGCCGGTAATCGATCACTGGTGGCAGACGGAGACGGGTTGGGCGATCGCGGGCAATCCGGTCGGTCTTGGCGTGTTGCCGGTGAAATACGGTTCGCCGACCGTTCCGATGCCGGGCTATCAGGTCGATGTGCTGGATGAGAAGGGGCAGCTCTTGGGGCCCAATCAACACGGCACCCTCGCCATCAAGTTGCCGATGCCGCCAGGATGCCTGCCGACACTGTGGAACAACGAGGAGCGGATGCGCACCAGCTATCTCGCCGACTTCAAGGGTTACTATTCGACGTCCGATGCCGGCTACAAGGATGAGGACGGCTACGTCTACGTGATGGCGCGCACCGACGACGTCATCAATGTTGCCGGCCATCGCTTGTCGACAGGTCAGATGGAAGAAGTCGTCGCGCAGCACAAGGATGTGGCCGAGTGCGCGGTAATCGGGGTTGCCGATGACATGAAGGGGCAGATGCCCGCGGGGTTCCTCGTCCTCAATGCTGGCGTGGAGCGCGATCCCAAGGAAGTCGAAGCCGAGGTGGTGAAGCTCGTGCGCGACGTGATCGGTCCGGTTGCTGCGTTCAAGAACGTGATGATCGTCAAGCGACTGCCGAAGACGCGGTCGGGCAAGATCCTGCGCGGCACCATGCGGCAGATCGCCGACGGTGAAAGCTGGCGGATGCCGGCAACGATCGATGATCCCGCCATCATGGGCGAGATCACGGAAGTGATGCAGTCGCGTGGGCTTGCGCCCAAGGCCCGGCAGGCAAGCTGAGCCAGTCGCCTCGTCGTACGAGTGTGCATGGTGCAAAGCCGTGGCGCCCGGGGCTGCAGCTTCGGGCGTCGGACCAAGAGACATCGGTGGAACTGCAACGGGTCAGACATGCTTCTTGCGAATAAGGTCGCAATCGTAACTGGGGGCGCAAAAGGCATCGGTCGCGCGACCGCAGAGCGACTGGCGCGGGAAGGCGCCCAGATCGTCGTTGCGGACGTCGACGACGAGGAAGGCAACAAGGTCGTCGCCGCAATCAAGGCTGCGGGCAACGAAGCCGTGTTCCGCACCGCTGACATTTCCGAACGGCTCGATGTCTTCAATCTCGTGGCTGCGGCGCGTGATGCCTTCGGGAGGATCGACGTTCTCGTCAATAATGCAGGGATCGTCGACGATCAGCCTTTTCTCGAACTGGACGAGGCGGAATTCGATCGGGTCATGCGAACCAACGTAAAGGGCGCGTTCCTGATCGGCCAAGCCGTGGCCAAGCAGATGGTCAGGCAATGTACGGCGGATGCGAAGTGCCCTCCCGGATCGATCGTCAACGTGACCTCGGTCAACGCGCGCTTTGGACAGCCCGACCATCTGGCCTATGCGGTCTCGAAGGGCGGGCTGGAGCAGCTGACCCGGTCAATGGCCCTGGCTTTGGCGCCGCATGGCATCCGCGTCAATGCGGTCGGGCCGGGGACGATCGAGACGGCGATGGTAGCTCAGGTTTACGAGGATCAGAAGGCGCGGGAAGCGGCATTGTCGCGCACACCGCTGCAACGGTTCGGTACGCCGGCGGAGATCGCCGCGGTGATTGCCTGGCTTGCCAGCAAGGAGGCAAGCTATCTCACGGGAACAACGATCTGGGCGGACGGTGGACGGCTTTCGCTCAACGGTATAGTGCCGCTGGCCGACGCGGGCGATGAATGACGGCGACAAAGGAAACGCACGGCGTCTGTCGAGTGCGAGCGCCTGGACTGGATCGCCGTCATGTTTGATGGCAACACGTTCAGCGCCCAGGCCTTGGCTTGAATATGTTCTTCGCGCTGGGCCGCTGCGCACTTCAGCTCAACATGCTCAGCCTGAAAGGCAGCGGGCGCTACCGAAGCCACGCCAGCCAAATTATCTGCTCGCTCATCGACGATGGGTCGCACTCATTCCTTCGCGGGCTCGTCAGCGGCGTCCGTCGTGCTCGCAGAATCTGACGACTCGGCAGAATCTGACGACTCGCCCGGCTCGTCCTCTTCCTCTTCCTCCTTGGGGCCTGACATGCCTTTGAGGCGCGCCAAGATCCGCGCTTCCTCCTCGGCCTCCGTTTCGACGTGCTCTTCGGCCTTCGGGGAGATGATCTGCGCCATCGGCTGACCCGTCGTCTGCTCGGTCGGCAGCAGCGTGCCGGCCTTCTCATCGACCTCACCGCTGGCCTTGCGTTCGCGCTCGACACGTCGTGCCGCCTTCTTGACTTCGGCATCAAGGTCGATCTGCGAACAGATCCCAAGCGTCACAGGATCGTTGGGAACAAGGTTCGGCGCGTTCCAGTGGCTGCGGTCGCGGATCTGCGCGATCGTCTGCTTGGTAGTGCCGACGAGACGGATGATCTGGCTGTCCTTCAGCTCGGGGTGGTTGCGCAACAGCCAGAGAACGGCGTTGGGCTTTTCCTGCCGCAGGGACAACGGTGTGTAGCGTTTGCGCCGGATATCGGGAACTTCGACACCAGCCTCGGCCACCTTGAGCTTGTGGTCGGGTTCGTTCTCGCCACGCTTGATCTCCTCGCGGGTGATCTGGCCGCGCGTGATCGGGTCGAGGCCGCGAATGCCCTGGGCGACGTCGCCGTCGGCGATTCCTTTGACCTCGAGCACGTGCAGACCACAAAATTCCGCGATCTGGGTAAATGTCAGCGATGTGTTGTCGACCAGCCAGACGGCCGTGGCCTTGGGCATCAGCGGTGTGCGGTCGCTCATAATGGTTTTCTCCTGTCCCCCGCCGCGAGTTCGCGCAGAGGTCTGATAATCGTATGCTAATTCGGGGAATAGAACCCCTTATAGGCGCCGCAAGGGGTGGGCGCAACCGAATATCGTGTGCGCAGCGCAACATCGCGTACGGAGGATGGGCCGTTGTATTGGCGGAATTTCGGAGCGTGCGGCGCAACAATTGCGTTGCGGCAGGGCAGAGCCGCGGCTAGTGTTCCGGCCGCCACGCAAAAATTGCGCGGGAGACACAACCTCTCGCGGGAATTTATAACAAGAGGGTTTGACAGCATGTCGACACTGAAGAGCTATTGTATCGAGGATCTCGCGGTCGGCATGGAATCGTCACTATCGAAGACAGTAAGTGAAGCCGATATCAACGCATTCGCCGAGGTTTCGGGGGATATGAATCCTGTTCATCTTGATGCGGAATATGCCGCATCGACGATGTTCGGGGAGCGTATCGCTCATGGCATGCTGTCGGCGGCTTACATCTCGGCCGTTTTCGGCATGCAGATGCCAGGGCCGGGAGCCATCTACATGTCGCAGACGCTTCAATTCAAGGCGCCGGTGAAGATCGGTGATACGGTTGTGACCACAGTCAAGGTGAGCGAGCTTATCCCGGAGAAAAAGCGGGCCAAGTTCGAATGTGTCTGTGCCGTCGATGGCAAGCCGGTGGTGGTAGGCGAGGCGATGTTGATGGTGCCCTCGCGCGGCGCCTGAGGTCGGTTTCGGAAAAGGCATCATCGGGGAAGGGCCTGGCATTCGGCGAAGCCCTCCCGTGAAATCGGCAACGCGCCGGGGAGACGGGGCTGCATGCTGGTTGTCAAGGGATCGGACGCGGTTCCTGACCAGGCCAAGGGCGCGGTTCTGGCCATTGGCAATTTCGATGGTGTGCATCGCGGCCATCAGGCGCTCATCACAAAAGTCCGCGAGAAGGCGGCCAGCCTCGACGTGCTCGCTGGCGTGGTCGTATTCGAGCCGCACCCGCGCGAGTTCTTTCAGCCGTCAGAGCCGCACTTCCACCTGACGCCGCTTCGCCTCAAATTGCAGCGGCTGGAGGCGCTCGGGGTCGACCTCGTTGTCGTTCTGACGTTCGACAGGGAATTCGCATCGCTGTCGGCCATGCAGTTCATCGAGAACGTACTGGTCGAACGGCTGGCGCCGCGCCACATCGTCATCGGCTATGATTTCTTCTTCGGCAAGGGCCGCGCAGGCACGCCGGACACGATGCGTCTGGCCGGCCAGGAGCTTGGCTTCGGCGTGAGTGTCGTCAAACCGGTTGCTGAAGACGGAGAGGTGTTCTCGTCCACGGCGATCCGCTTGAAGCTGGCGCAGGGCGACGTGCGCGGCGCAACCTCGTCGCTGGGCGAGATGTGGCGTGTCAGAGGGCGTGTCATCGGGGGTGCCAAGCGCGGCACCGGACTTGGTTTCCCCACGGCCAACATCGCGCTGGAACGGGGAACGGCGCTGGCGCACGGCATCTATGCGGTGTGGGTCGACATTTCGGGCAACGGCACGCATGGGGTGAAACCCACGCGGCGGTACATGGGTGCGGCCTATCTGGGCACACGACCGACATTCGACAACGGCGGACCGCTGTTGGAAATCTTCCTGCTGGACTTCCATGGCGATCTTTATGATCGCGAGATCGAGGTTGTGTTCGTGGAGTTCATCCGCGGCGATCGGCGCTTCAACACCGCGGAGGACCTGATCGTGCAGATGAATGCAGATTGCACGAAAGCGCGCGAGATCCTGTCCGCCGAGCCACACGAGAGCACCTAGAGCCTGATCGGCTGAGATGGAAGCACGACTGCTTTCATCGAGGCCGTGATTGAGGCTCTCAAACAAAGAGATAGAGCAGGCCACAACGGCCTGAGGTGATTCAATCAAGACCTGACCTGCTCTAGAGCAGGTCAGGCTTTTCGTGCTGAAGCGCTGCACATTTCGGCCAAACATGCCCTGAATACGGTTTGTCATTTACCGTCCAAGCAGGCTGCTGCTCGTACGGCAGGCCGCATGGACGTCGTGCGGGTGGATGCCGCGCGGCCCATGCGAGCCGGTCAAAAAAATTGGCCCCGCGTAGAACGCGGGGCCAAGTCAGGCGATACCGTCCAATTATCGTCCGGTTATCGAGAGGCTCAGAAAAGACCTTGGATCTTGCCGTTCTCCAGCCGGATCGACTCGGCTGATGGGGCCCGTGGCAGACCCGGCATCGTCATGATTTCGCCGGTCACGACGACAATGAACTCCGCACCGGCCGAGAGACGCAGCTCGCGGATCGGAACGATGTGGCCCGTCGGCGCGCCACGCAGGTTCGGGTTGGTGGAGAAGGAGTACTGCGTCTTGGCCATGCAGACCGGCAGCTTGCCGAAGCCCGCGGCCTCCAGCTCTTTGAAGCGTGCCTCGATGGAGCTGTCGCAGGAGATGTCGGCGGCGCGATAGATCTCGGTCGCGATGGTCTTGACCTTGTCGCGAAGCGGCATGTCGTCGGGATAGAGCGGCTTGAAGGACGCCTGGCCTGAATTGGCCAGCTCAGCAACGTGGGCGGCGAGCGCCTCGGTGCCTTTGCCGCCGTCGGCCCAATGGGTGCACATAAAGGCCTTCGTGCCCATGCTCTCGGCGGCCTTCACGACCTCGGCGACCTCGGCATCCGTATCGGTGATGAAACGGTTGACGGCGACGACCGGCGGCACGCCAAACTTGCGAACGTTCTCGATGTGACGCTTCAGGTTCTCGCAACCCTTGGCCACGGCAGCTGCGTTCTCCGCCTTGAGATCGTCCTTGGCGACGCCACCATGCATCTTGAGAGCGCGCACGGTCGCAACGATCACGGCTGCCGATGGCGACAGGCCGGCCTTGCGGCACTTGATGTCGAAGAACTTCTCTGCACCCAGGTCAGCGCCGAATCCGGCCTCGGTGACGACAAAGTCGGCGAGTTTCAGCGCGGTCTTGGTGGCCAGCACCGAGTTGCAGCCATGAGCGATGTTGGCGAACGGACCGCCGTGGATGAAGACGGGGTTGTTCTCCAGCGTCTGCACCATGTTGGGCATCATGGCGTCCTTGAGCAGGACGGTCATGGCGCCATCGGCTTTCAGCTCGCGAGCGCGGACGAGGGTCCGTTCGCGGGTCTGGCCGACGACGATGTTGCCGAGGCGGCGTTCCAGGTCGTCCAGATCCATGGAGAGGCAGAGGATCGCCATCACCTCGGAAGCGACAGTGATGTCGAAGCCGTCCTCGCGCGGGAAGCCGTTGGAAACACCACCCAGCGAGTTGACGATGTAGCGCAGCGCGCGGTCGTTCATGTCGAGAACGCGCTTCCAGCCAATGCGGCGTGCGTCGAGCCCCAGGGAGTTACCCCAGTACATATGGTTGTCAAGCATCGCGGAGAGCAGGTTGTGCGCCGAAGTAATGGCGTGGAAGTCGCCCGTGAAATGGAGGTTGATGTCCTCCATTGGAACAACCTGAGCATAACCGCCGCCAGCGGCACCACCTTTGACGCCGAAGCAGGGCCCGAGGGAGGGCTCGCGCAGACACATCATCGCCTTCTTGCCGATGCGATTGAGGCCATCGCCCAGACCGACGGTCGTGGTCGTCTTGCCTTCTCCGGCCGGCGTCGGGCTGATGGCGGTGACGAGGATCAGCTTGCCGTCCTTCTTCTGCTTTTGGCTATTGATGAAGTCGAAGGACACCTTGGCCTTGTAAGGTCCATAGTTGAGCAGCGCATCGGCGGGTACGCCAACCTTGGCGCCAACCTCGGCGATGGGCTTCATTTTCGCTTCGCGGGCAATTTCGATATCGGATTTAACGGCCATATGCTTCCTCCAGCCTCAACGGCATTGTTTTTCGTTTGCGGTCACGCCGATGTCTTCGGCTCGGCCGCGTCGAGCTTGTCGCCCGCCTTCAACCCTGACGATGCGGCAAATTCTGCCGCAGGAACCTTCTGCCCCCCTTCGCCACGCACACGCTTGGCGAGGACTGCTCCACCGCTGGCAGCAATCGTGATGCCCTCGTCAGTGACCGACAGGATTTCGCCCGGCTGACCCGATCCGTCAACCTTGCGCGCATCGAAGATGTCGAACTTCTGGCCCTTAAAGCGGGTCCAGGCGCCGGGCGCGGGGTTGACAGCGCGGATGAGGTTATAAACCTCCGCAACTGGCTTTGACCAATCGATCTCAGCCATTGCCTTTTTGAAGCGGTATTCGTAAGTGGCCTTCGAAGCGTCCTGCTGGATCTTGGGCGCCTTGCCCTCGCGGACCAGATCGAGGCTTTCGATCATGGCGTCAACGCCCATCGGGAAGAGCTTCTTGAAGTAGACATCGCCCAGGGTCTCGTCAGGGCCGATGTCGCACTCCTTCTGCAAAAGAATGGGGCCCTCATCGAGACCCTCGTCAGGCCAGAAGATCGAAAGGCCGGTGTGGGTTTTGCCCATTGCGATCGGCCAAGAAATGGCCGAGGGACCGCGATGCAGCGGCAGGAGCGAGGGGTGATACTGGAAGGTGCCGTGCGTCGGCGCATCAAGGACCGGTTGAGGTACGAATAGCGTCACATAGGCCATGATGCAGACGTCAGGCTTGAATGAGCGCATCAGCTCAAGCGCCTCGGGTGTCTTCCAAGATACGGGCTGGTGAACAGGCAGCCCTTTCTCCACAGCGAAAGCCGCGAGGGGGTCTTTTGCCCTGCCTTCCTTGTCGGGGGCGCAAAATACTGCAACCACATTCTCGCCGCGCTCAAGCAGCCGCTCCAAGACGGCCTTTCCGAATGCTTCTTGACCATGGACGACGATGCGCATGAACTCTCCTTCTGCCCTGTCGAGAGGCAGTTTCTGCTGGGTATGTGAGTGAAGGGGCGCCTTGCGGCGCCCCGGCTTGCCGGCCTTCTATTCCGCAGCGATCTTCTTGACTGGCTCGGTTGCGCCAGCATCCTTGAGCTCGGCGATCTCGTCGTTGGTGTAGCCGAGCACCTTGGCAAGGATCTCGTCGGTGTGCTCACCCAATAGCGGCGAGCGGGTCACCTCGACCGGGCTATCGGACATTTTGATCGGGCAGCCGACCGACAGGTACGGGCCGCGCTTGGGATGATCGACTTCGACGATCGTTCCGGTGGCGCGCAGGCCTTCGTCCTCGGCGATTTCCTTCATCGACAGAATCGGGCCGACGGGAATGTCGAGAGGATTGCAGATGTCCATGACCTCGTATTTGGTCTTGGACATGGTCCAGTCTTCGATGCGTGCGAAGATCGCGTTGAGGTGCGGCAGGCGCTTTGCGGGCGTGGAGTATTCCTCCTTGGTCTTCCATTCGGGCTCGCCAATCACATCGCAGATCTTCTCCCAGACAGCGGCCTGGGTAATGAAATAGGTGTAGGCGTTGGGGTCTTCGTGCCAGCCCTTGCACTTCAGGATCCGGCCCGGCTGACCGCCGCCCGAGTCGTTGCCGGCACGCGGCGTTGCATCGCCGAACGCGATGCCTTCGCTATACTGCGAGTACTCCGTCAGGGGGCCGGCCTTGAGGCGCTGCTGGTCGCGCAGTTTGACACGGCAGAGGTTCAAGACGCCATCCTGCATCGGGGCGAGCACCTTCTGGCCGCGACCCGACTTCTCGCGCTGGAAGAGTGCAGTGACGATACCGAGGGCGAGGTGCAGGCCGGTGCCGCTGTCGCCGATCTGCGCACCGGTGACGAGGGGTGGGCCGTCGAGGAATCCGGTGGTGGAGGCCGAACCGCCGGCGCACTGCGCAACGTTCTCGTAGACCTTGCAGTCTTCGTACTTGCCCGGACCGAAGCCTTTCACCGAGGCCATGATCATGCGCGGGTTCAGCTGCTGGATTCGCTCCCATGTGAAGCCCATGCGGTCGAGCGCACCTGGTGCGAAATTCTCGACCAGAACGTCGCAGGTCTTGATCAGGCGCTCCAGGATTTCCTTGCCCTTCTTGTTCTTGGTATCGATGGTGATAGAGCGCTTGTTGTGGTTGAGCATGGTGAAATAGAGGCTGTCGGCGCCGGGAACGTCGACGAGCTGCTTGCGGGTGGCATCGCCTGCGCCGGGACGCTCGACCTTGATCACGTCGGCACCGAACCAAGCCAGCAACTGGGTACAGGTGGGGCCCGACTGTACATGCGTGAAGTCGAGGATCCTGACGCCTTCCAAGGCTTTCATGGCATTCGTCCTTATTCGTTGATTTTCATTGCAAATGTCAGTTGCGTACCGCTTGCGGATAGCGTGCTTTGGCGACGACCGACTGCGGATTGAGGCTGCCGATGTTCCCGCTTTCCTTGCCGGCTGCGGGATCGATGACCACGTTGATGAGCGTCGGCTTGCGACTGTCGATCGCCTCCAGCGTGGCGCGCTTCAACTCGTCGGGCGTTGTCGCGTAGACGCCAATGCCGCCAAAGGCTTCCATCATCTTGTCGTAGCGCGCATCCTTGACGAACGCCGTCGTCGCCGGATCGTTGCCACCTGACCAGTTGGTGTCGTCACCGCGATAGATGCCGTTGTTGTTGAAGATCACGACGCAGACGGGCAGATCGTAGCGGCAGATGGTTTCGATCTCCATGCCGCAGAAGCCGAATGCGCTGTCGCCTTCGATTGCCAGCACTGGGTTGCCGGTCTCGACCGCTGCGGCGATCGCCGAGCCCATGCCGACGCCCATGACGCCCCAGGTGCCGACGTCGATGCGCTTTCTGGGCTTCAAGACGTTGATGATGGAGCGCGCGAAGTCGAGCGTGTTGGCGCCTTCGTTGACGAGCATTGTTTCCGGGCGCTCGGCAATGACGGCTCTGAGTGCGCCCAGTGCAGCCTGATAGTTCATCGGGTTGGAATTGTTATGAAGCTGGAGTTCCATCTTCTTAACATTGGCGTTGACCTTGGCGCGAACCGTTTCCATCCACTCGGTTTGCTTTTTCCAGTCTTTGCCCATTGCATCGAGCAGACCGGAGACACACGAGCCGACGTCACCGACGAGCGGCGCATCGATTTCGATGTTGGAATCGATCTCCCTGGGGTCGATGTCGACCTGGACAAACTTCTTCGAATAGGGTTCGCCCCACTGCTTGCCTTTGCCGTGACTGAGTAACCAGTTCAGCCGCGCTCCGAGCAAGAGAACGACGTCGGAATCCTTGAGGACCGTGGATCGCGCGGCGGATGCCGACTGGGGATGATCGTCCGGCAGGAGACCTTTCGCCATCGACATGGGCAGATAAGGGAAACCGGAACGCTCGATGAATTCACGGATCAGGTCATCGCTCTGGTCGTAGGCGGCGCCCTTGCCGATGATGACGAGCGGCCGCTTTGCTTCCTTCAGAACGTCAATAGCGCGAACGATGGCAGCTTCCGACGGCTTCTGCCGGGGAGACGGATCGACCACCTTGACGAGGCTCTTCTGGCCCTCTGCAGCGTCCATCACCTGTCCAAGCAGAGCGCCGGGAATGTCGAGATAGACGCCGCCAGGACGGCCCGAGCACGCAGCGCGGATGGCGCGTGCAACGCCGATTCCGATGTCCTCTGCGTGCAGAATGCGGAATGCAGCCTTGCAAAGCGGCTTGGCGATCGCAAGCTGATCCATCTCCTCGTAATCGCCCTTCTGGAGATCGACGATCTCGCGCTCGGATGAGCCTGAAATCAGAATCATCGGCCAGCAATTCGTCGTCGCATTGGCAAGTGCGGTGAGGCCGTTGAGGAAACCCGGAGCGGAAACCGTCATGCAGATGCCGGGTTGCTTGGTGAGGAATCCTGCGACAGACGCAGCATAGCCGGCGTGCTGTTCATGACGGAACGAGAGGACGCGAATGCCGGACGCCTGCGCATAACGCCCCAGATCGGTAATCGGGATGCCGGGCACGTTATAGATTGTCTTGACACCGTTGAGTTTCAGCGCGTCGATGAGGAGATGGAAGCCGTCGGTCAGCGTATCGACGCCAGTGTCGACGTCATGCAACGTGTGGTGCGATTGCTGGGGCAGCATTACTTGGAATCTCCTTGCAGTTGGCGGCCGCAACGCGGCCGCGCCACTCGTTTCTCAGATAGTCTCGTGTTTGCCGCAGGTTTGGCGTGGCTATCAGTCGATCTCCACGAACTGTTCCACGTGCGCGCGTAGCTTCATGGTGTGCTCGCGAACAAGTTTCTCGGCGAGGTCAGCATCGCCTTCCTCGATTGCTGCAACGATCTTCTTGTGATCGGCCACCGAGCGCTTGGCGCGATCCTTCTCAAAGATCGTGCGATTGCGGATTGCGCGGACGTGCATGAAAAGGCCGTCGGTGATATGCTCGATCAACAAGTTGCCGCCCGTGCGGATGATTGCCTGATGGAAGCGGATGTTGGCGTCGGAATACTCGCCCATGTGGCGGTCGACGTCGGTGTAGGGGTCGGTGATCTGATGCAGTTCCTTGATATCCTCGGGCGTGGCGCGCTCGGCGGCAAGGCGCGCGGACATGCTCTCCAACGCGGCCCATGCCGTGATCATGTCGAGGATCTCGCCCTTGGTCTTGCGAACGATGAAGATGCCGCGGCGCGCGACAACCTTCACGAGGCCTTCCTGGTCGAGCTGTGCCAGCGCCTCGCGCAAAGGTGTGCGGGAAATGCCGAAACGGGCGGACAGGTCGCGCTCATCGAGGCGGAGCTCTGCCTTGTCGTCATAGATGTTCATGGCGGCGATGGCAGCCTTCATCGCCTCATAGGCGCGAACCTTGAGGCTTTGACTCTCACCGATAGGAACAATCTTCAGGCTCGTTTTCTGCATCATTGTTACGTCGCCTCCGTTCAGCAGCACAAAGAAAGATGGCCCGTCGGGAAGCATAAGCTCCTGGAGAAGGCGCAACGAGCGCTAAAGAAGGCGCCGGTGCCGCAGTCTCAATACCTTGGCATACCATATGCCAAGGCGACGGATTGTTCAACCTGCTTCGTGTGGTCAGCAGTGTTTTTTGCACCTGGTTTGCGGATTGATATATGCGGCCTTGAGCGACAAAAGCCGCCCGCGACGGGGCGGGCGGCTTTTGCTGTTCGCTCTGGTGGCGCGGATGTGATCGAGTTATCCACATCGCTGCAAACCGGTTGGCTAAGGTTTATGCGGCCTGTGTTGGCTTCTTGGACCGGAGCAGCTTGTTGAGCACCGGCGCAACAAAGAGCAGAACCGCCATTGCCATGATCGTGCCGGCGAGCGGCCGTGTGAAAAATACCGTCCAGTCGCCAAGATCGGCAATCATCGTCTGGCGGAACGAATCCTCCGCCAGCGGACCAAGTACGATCGCCAGAACCAGCGGTGCCAGCGGATAATCCAGCTTACGCATGACGTATCCGACGAAACCGAACAGAAGGATCAGCCAGGGATCGAACATGCGCGTGTCTGGTGCGTATCCGCCGACGAAGCAGAGCACGAAGATCAATGGCGCCAGGATCATGAATGGCATGCGGAGAACCCAAACGAACAGCGGGATGAGAGCTAGGTTCAAGATCACTGTGACGAAGTTTGCCGCATAGAGCGATGCGGTGAGGCCCCACACGAACTCGGACTGTTCAATGAACAGAAGCGGGCCGGGGGTGAGGCCCCAGATCACCATTCCACCCAGCAGGATGGCGGTGGTGGGTGATCCGGGAATGCCAAGCGTCATCATCGGCAGCATGGAGCCAGTCGATGCGGCGTTGTTGGCTGCTTCGGGTGCCGCGACGCCGGCGATTTCGCCCTTGCCGAACTTTCCGGGCTCTTGGGAAAAGCTTTTGGTGAGACCATAGGCCATCAGCGCAGCCGGGGTGGCGCCTGCGGCCGGCAGCACGCCGACGAAATATCCCATTAAGGATGAGAATGTCATCGTGCCGACGGTACGCTTGAGTTCGCCCAACGCAGCGCGGAGGCGCTGGAAGGTGAACCGGTGTGATGCGATCTCCACCTTGCCGCGTGACGTCTCGAGTGTCCAAAGCATCTCGCCAATGCCGTATATACCGATGGCAAGGACGATGAACGAAATGCCCTTATACAGCCCCTGCAGGTCGAAGAAGATCAGGCGCGGGCGTCCAGAGATCGTGTCCAGGCCGACCGTGGAGAGCACCAGACCGAGCAGGATCATGAAGATCGTCTTGGGAATGTCGTCACCGCCAAGGCCGACGAATGTGGCGAATGCGAGCACCATCAGCGCGAATGTTTCCTGCGGGCCGAAGCGGAGCGCAAAATCGGCGAGCGGTGGCGCGAACAGCGTGAACAGGATGATCGAAATCGTGCCGCCGATGAACGAGGCAACAGCCGCGGCGACGAGCGCGAAATCAGCCTTACCCTGGAGCGCCATAGGTCGCCCGTCAAAGGTCGTTGCGACGGCCGTCGAGGCGCCGGGAATTCCTAGCATGATCGATGAGATGGCGCCGCCGTACATCGAGCCGTAATAGATCGCCGCAAGGAAGATGATAGCGGCGGTCGGCGGAACGAAGAATGTAATCGGAAGAAGAATGGCGACGCCGTTGACCGAGCCGAGGCCGGGCATGGCGCCGATGAACAGGCCGAGCAGACAGCCCAGCATCATCATTGCGAGATTGAAGGGTTGGAAGGCAATCCCGAAACCTTCGATCAGGTGGGTCAGGATATCCATCATGGCGCGTTACCTCGGTGGCGATCAGAAGCGCTTCTGTGGCGGTTTTGCGCGCCTGCGCACGCGATGCCGGCGCAGGGCGAAGCGGGTTTCAGTAGACGAACATCTTGTAGAGCGGGATGAAGATGGGCTCAGTGATTCCCTTTGGAAGCAGGATCTTCATGCCGCTCTCGAACAGGAAGAAGATCCCGGTCGGAATGGCGAGGGAGACTGCGATCGTCGTGGGCCACGGGATCTTACCGAAGAATCCGACGTAAAAGATGAGGAACAGGAACATGGCCGCGTAGGCGCCGATGTAGTAGGTGAGTAGCAACATCATGAAGATGGAGCCGACCGTGATCGAGACCATGCGCAGTGTGTAGGCATCCATGAAGGGCTCGGTGGAGCGGCCCTGTGGTGTAACACCCCGCCAACCACGCCAGAAGATCCACACCGCGCAGATGAGCATGCCGAGGGATAGCCAGAACGGTGCGGCGCCAGAGCCCGGCCCCTTTTTCGGCACCCAGCCAATCTGTAGTGGCGGGATCTGTGCCATGTACATGAGATAGATCGAGAAAGCCCCGAGTATAACTGCGAAGATCAGCTCAGCGCGGCGCATGCATCTCTCCTGTCCGCGCAATGCTGCGCGGCTTCAAAACCAGGTTGTGATGAACTGGGTGTGTCTTCCGCCCCGGCCGGGATCGTGCAGATCCCGACCGGGGCGGTTATCATGTGATTGGCGAAGCGACCTACTTGATCTCGCCCATCTCCTTGAGAAGGGCTTCGTGCTTCTTCTTCTCGTCGGCGAAGTATGCCTTCAGCTCGTCACCCTCCATGAGCGAGCACTGCAAAGCATTCTTCTTGCAGTAGCTCTGCCATTCCTCGGACTTGAAGACCTTTTCAAACACGCCCCGGTAGTAGGCGACGACCTCGGGCTTCAGTTTGCCAGGGGCAACGACAGAGCGCTGCATGCGATAGACGAGGTCTTTTCCCAGCTCCTTGAACGTCGGGACGTCGGGGAACAGTTCCAGCCTCTCCGCGGTCAAAGCAGCGAGCGGCCGCACCTTGCCAGCCTGTTGGAAGCCGATCGCTTCTGACGGGTTGTTGACCGTCGAATTGACGTGGTTACCAACGAGATTGGCTGCAACTGTGCCGCCGCCCTTGAATGGAACGTATGTCATCTTCAGGCCATAGGCCTTCTCGAGCATGGCCGTAACGAGGCTGTCCTCCTGGCCCGTACCCGTGCCGCCCATCTTCCATTCAGTGCCCTTCTCCTTCACCAGCTTGACGTAGTCGTCGAGGGATTTGGCTGGTGTATCGGCATTGACCCAGAGGATGAAGGAATCCTCGGCAAGCCGAACGATGGGTGTGAAATCATCGATATTGACGCCGATGCCCGGGTTACGAAGCGGGGTCGTGTAGTAAGAATTCAAAGTGGCCATGATCATGTGATCATTGCCCGCGTTGTCCTTGAGGGTACGAAGCGCGTCGGCGCCCGATCCACCGCCCTTGTTGATGGGAATGAAGGGAACGTCAGCAAATTTGTTCTTTTCGATGATCGACTGGATGAAGCGCGCAAGCTTGTCCGCGCCGCCCCCCTGGCCCGCCATGACGACGAACTCGACGGGTTTGATCGGCTTCCATTCGGCGGCGGCAGGCATCGCGCCGGCCACAGCGAGCGCCAGCACGCTGGCCGCGCCGAGCCCGAAAGCACTGCGACTTGAGAGTGTCATCCTATTACCTCCGTTAGCGTTTCCAATTTCCCGGTTCCTGGTGTCGAGCCACACGCGTTACATGCGAAGGTCTCATCCAGATATTTTTGGGGCTATTTGTTGGCCCGATCTTTGGCGAGTTGTCTGCATGCCTTATTTGGTCGACAGTATGCCAAGCTGCCCGATCATGCAATTCGGAATAGCACAAAATTTTTGGGCTGAAAGCTTCTATTGCTGTGGCGTGAATTGGCGCCGTGCAGGCTTTTTATTTATTTCGGCTTTCGGTTCAGTGCCTTAGGTTGTTGGTCGCGAAATTGCCGCTTGGAGTGCCTGGGAGAGCGTGCAGTTCAAAAAGTGATCGATACGCACTGTTCGATCCCCTCCAACCCGTGGTATACCACAAATCAAGAGGACGCGGTGGCACGGTCGCAGAACGCGGATGGTGCGTGCCGGAGCCGGCATTTATCGGAGTGATCTCGATTTACATTCGCCGCCTTGAATGTGAAGTCGGGGTCGACGTGAACACGCGGACGGTTTAACTGGCCCGTGTCGGCTGCACCCGGTGTGGTGCCGCCCGCGGCCCGACCGGCGTACAATGAAAAAGATAACCAGCAAGCGCGGCGTTCAAGAATGCGGCGCGAGAGCGGAGCGCCAAGGATGAATCTCCACGAGTTCCAGGCCAAGGAACTCCTGTCGCGCTTCGGTGTGGACGTGCCCCGGGGCCGCATCACCGATAACGGCTCGGACGCAGTTCGTATCGCCGATCGCTTGGGATTTTCACGGTTCGTCGTCAAGGCGCAGGTGCAGGCGACCGACAGGCTGGCGCACGGCGGCGTGCGCTTTTCAATTTCGCCTCAAGGGGTCGGCGAAACGGTCCGGCACCTTCTCGATACGCCGTTCACGAGACCTGGTGGTGCCCCGCATGGTGAGCGTGTGCGCTGGGTGCTGATCGAGGAAGCGGTATCCCCCATGCAGCTCCTTTATGCAGCGGTATTTCTGGACGCCGTGCAGGGGGCCCTGACGATGATGGTTTCTCCTGCGGGCGGGGCTGCCATCGAGCGGCGCACGAACGCCGATCCATCGCTGCTCAAGTCGTGCCGCTTGCGGATCGAAGGAGACCGGGCAGTAGGGGACTTCGCAGGCCTTGCCGCCAGCCTCGGGCTTGCCGAGAAGGCGGCTCGAGAGGCGGCCCAGATCTTCGAGAAAATGGCCAACATGGCCGTTTCTCTCGATGCGACGCAGGTCGAGGTCAACCCGTTGGCCATCACCTGGGACGGACAGTTCGTGGCGCTCGATGCAAAGGTGCGTATCGACGACAACGCGCTTTTCCGCCATCCGGCATTTGCGGCACTGAGCACGGCGACGGAAATCGAGGAAGGAGATCCGGTCGCGCTTGGGGCGGAACGACACCATATCAATTATCAGCTCCTGGACGGTGATGTCGGGGTGGTGGTCAACGGTGCAGGGCTGGCGCTGGCGACGATCGACAGCGTGGTGGATGCCGGGGGGCGGCCCGCCAACTTCATGGATGTGCGGACGACAGCGACGAGCCTCGATGTGGCCTATGGGCTGGAACTCATTGTTTCCAACAGCGCCGTCCGCTCGATTCTGGTGAATGTCCATGGCGGCGGCATGCAGCGTTGCGACACGATTGCGGAGGGGCTGGGCGTCGCCATCGGCAAAGTGGACCGCTACCCGCCGCTGGTGATCCGCATGGCCGGGAACAACGCCGTTTATGCACACACGGTGCTGGCCAACAACGGTGTTGCCTACCAGGCCGCAGAGAATATGGCGCAAGCAGCGGCTATGGCGGTGGCGGCCGCCAGAACAAGATCGAGATGATGTATTGCGGACAAGGCGATGCCGATTGGACAGCCGGGATGTGTGAGAACAAAAAATGAAAGTGAAAAATAAGAAGGGTGGTTTGGTGATGGAACACAACGGCTTCGGTGGCGGCCGCAATGGCCAGGAAAACGGCCATGGCGATATGCCCGATTTCAGTGGCGAGAAGCGCTCGCCGCATCCGGGCTCGGGACGGCGCAAGGCGTTGGTGTTTCCTAAGGGCCGACTTCTCAAGGATGAAGAGCGCAAGGCGCTTCGTGAAATTGTCGGCGAAGGGCCGTTCGAGACGGCGCTTTTGATCGAATACCTGCACAAGATCCAGGATCGCGAAGGTTGTCTGCCCGAAGGTCTGCTGCACGCGCTGGCCGAAGCGCTGCGCATCCCGATGGCGGGCGTCTACGAGGTGGCGACCTTCTATGCCCATTTCGACGTCATTGCGGATGGCGAGGCGCGTCCGGCGAAGACGACGATCCGCGTGTGCGATTCGCTGTCGTGCATGATGGCAGGCGCCGAGGAACTGATCGCGGCCTTGCATAAGGAAGACATGGGCGACGTACGCGTCGTGCGCGCGCCGTGCGTGGGCTCCTGTCACACGGCGCCGGCCGTGCATGTCGGACACAACCATCTCGATCATGCCACGGTGGCCAAGGTCAAGGAGCGGGTCAACCATGGTCACGTGCATCCCGATGTCCCCGACTACCAGACGTTCGAGGCCTATGTTGCCGAAGGCGGCTACAGCGTTCTCAAGGCGTGCCTCTCGGGCAAGCGTTCCGTCGATGAGGTGATTGCGACGCTATCCGACGGCGGTCTGCGCGGACTTGGCGGCGCCGGCTTCCCGACCGGTAAGAAGTGGACGTTCGTGCGTGGCTACAAGGGTCCGCGTCTGATGGCGGTCAACGGTGACGAGGGCGAGCCGGGCACGTTCAAGGACCGGCATTACCTCGAAGCGCGTCCGCATGCGTTCCTGGAAGGCATGCTGATCGGTGCGTGGGCGGTGGAGGCACAGGAGGTCTTCATCTACATGCGCGACGAGTATCAGGCGGTGCTCGAGATCCTGCGCAACGAGATCCCGAAGATCGAGGCCGCAGGCCTTTCCGCGCATACGAAGATCAGCCTGCGCCGTGGTGCGGGGGCCTACATCTGCGGCGAGGAAAGCGCGATGATCGAGTCGATCGAGGGCAAGCGCGGTCTGCCGAGACACCGTCCGCCCTACGTTGCCGAGGTCGGCATCTTCGACCGTCCGACGCTCGTCAACAACGTGGAAACGCTCTACTGGATCCCGGACATCCTTGCCAAGGGCGCCGACTGGTTCGCGAGCCAGGGCAAGAACGGCGGAAAAGGTTTGCGGTCGTACTCGGTCTCGGGCCGTGTGAAGAAGCCGGGCGTGGTTCTGACGGCGGCGGGCTCAACCGTTGCAGAGCTGATCGAGCTGTGCGGCGGCATGCTCGACGGTCACGCGTTCAAAGGCTATCTGCCCGGCGGTGCTTCCGGCGGCATCCTGCCCGCTTCAATGGGCGACATCCCGCTCGATTTCGGGCAGCTTGAGAAGCATGGCTGCTTCGTCGGCAGCCACGCGGTTGTCATTCTGTCCGACAAGGACGACATGAAGGACGTGGCGCGCAATCTGATGCGCTTCTTCGAGGATGAGAGTTGCGGGCAGTGCACACCCTGCCGCAACGGCACGGAGAAGGCGGTCAAGCTGATGAGCAACCGCACGTGGGACAAGCCTCTTTTGGAGGACCTCTCCCAGGTGATGCGCGATGCTTCGATCTGCGGCCTCGGACAGGCCGCCTCCAATCCGCTCATGTCGGTGCTGAAGTTCTTCCCCGAAGACTTGGCATAAGCAAAACCAGAGATCCGCGAGAGACGAGATCATGACAGAAAAAATCAAGTTCACGCTCGATGGCCGCGAGGTCGAGGCCAATGCCGGAGAATCGATCTGGCAGGTCGCCAAGCGCGAAGGAACGAGCATTCCGCACCTGTGCTGGCTACCCGAGCCCGGCTATCGCGCCGATGGCAACTGCCGCGCGTGCATGGTGGAAGTGGAAGGTGAGCGCGTGTTGACGGCATCGTGCCAGCGCAAGGTTGCGCCGGGCATGAAGGTCAAGACGCAATCGGAGCGCGCCAAGAAATCGCGCGAGATGGTGTTCGAGCTGCTGCTTGCCGATCAGCCGGCACGTGACGACAGCCACGATCCCAAATCCAAGTTCTGGTCCTGGGTCGACACGATGGGGATCAAGCCGACCAGCCGCTATCCCAATGCGGACCGGCCAAAATCCGACTATTCCCATGCCGCGATCGCGGTGAATCTCGATGCCTGCATCAACTGCAACCTGTGTGTGCGGGCCTGCCGCGAAGTGCAGATGAACGACGTGATCGGCATGGCCTATCGCGGTCATGGCGCCAAGGTCGTGTTCGATTTCGACGACCCGATGGGCACCTCGACGTGCGTCGCCTGCGGCGAGTGCGTGCAGGCGTGTCCGACGGGGGCACTGATGGAGGGCAACCTCGTCGACAAGTCGACGGGCAAGCGCACCGCCTACGAAGACAAGACCGTCGAGACGGTCTGCCCTTATTGCGGTGTCGGCTGCCAGACGAATGTGCACGTCAAGGACAACCGCATCCTCTACGTTGACGGCCGTAACGGTCCGGCCAACGAGAACCGGCTATGCGTGAAGGGACGCTTCGGTTTCGACTACATCCACCATCCCGACCGTTTGACAAAGCCGCTGATCCGTCGCGAAGGCATGGCGAAGCGCGAATGCCTCATTCCGCGTACGCGTGATGAAATTCTCGAGGTGTTCCGCGAGGCGACGTGGGAAGAGGCGCTCGACAAGGCCGCCAAAGGCTTCAAGCGCATCCGCGACACCTGGGGTCCGTCGGCGCTGGCTGGCCTTGGCTCTGCGAAAGGTTCCAACGAGGAAGCTTATCTGTTCCAGAAGCTGATCCGTCAGGGCTTCGGCACCAACAACGTCGACCACTGCACACGGCTGTGTCATGCCTCATCCGTGGCGGCATTGATGGAAGGCGTCAACTCGGGTGCGGTGACAGCACCGTTCACCGCGGCCAAGGATGCCGAGACGATCATCGTTATCGGTGCGCGTCCGGCGGAGAACCACCCGGTTGCTGCGACCTACCTGAAGCAGGCAGCCGCTCGCGGCGCCAACCTCATCATCATGGATCCGCGCGGTCAGCACTCCGGTCTCGCGCGGTATGCGACCCACGTCCTGAATTTCAAACCGGCTCACGACGTGGCCCTGCTCAACGCGATGCTGCACACCATCATCGAGGAGGGCATGGTGGATGTGCAGTACGTGCAAGCGCACACGGAAGGCTATGAAGGCCTGCGTGCCAAGGTGCGCTCGTTCAGCCCGGAGCGCATGGCGCCCGTGTGCGGCATCGATGCCGACGTCATCCGTGAGGTGGCGCGGCTCTATGCGCGTTCGAGGGCATCGATCATCTTCTGGGGCATGGGCGTGTCGCAGCACACGCATGGCACCGACAACTCGCGCTGCCTCATTGCGCTGGCGCTGGTGACAGGACAGATCGGGCGTCCGGGTACGGGCCTGCATCCGCTGCGCGGCCAGAACAACGTACAGGGCGCCTCCGACGCGGGTCTCATTCCGATGGTGTTCCCCGACTACATCTCGGTGGAAGACGAAGAGACGCGACACAAGTACGAGAAGCTTTGGAACACGAAGCTCGATCCCAACCGCGGCCTGACCGTCATCGAGATCATGCACTCCATCCACGAGGGCATGGTGAAGGGCATGTACATCATGGGTGAGAACCCGGCGATGTCAGATCCGAACGTTCGGCAGGCGCGCCAAGCGCTGTGCGAACTGGAACTGTTCGTCGTGCAGGACATCTTCATGACGGAGACGGCCTGGCAGGCGGACATCGTGCTGCCGACTTCTGCGCATGCCGAGAAGCTCGGCTCGTTCACCAACACCAACCGGCAGGTGCAGATCGGCCGGCCGGTGATCTCACCGCCGGGCGAGGCGCGGCAGGACTGGAAGATCATCCAGGAGATCGCGCAACGCATGGGGCTCGACTGGAACTACAGTCATATCTCGGAGGTGTTCACGGAGATGGCCAATGTGATGCCGTCGCTGAAGAACATCACCTGGGAGCGGCTGGAGCGCGAGGATGCCGTTACCTACCCGTGTGATTCGCCCAACAAGCCGGGCAACGAGATCATCTTTTCGCAATCGTTCCCGACCAAGTCGGGCCGCGCCAAGATCGTGCCGGCCTCACTGCTGGCGCCGCACGAGCTGCCCGACGACGCCTACCCGATGGTGTTGACGACGGGTCGCCTGCTGGAGCACTGGCACACGGGCTCGATGACGCGGCGCGCAACCACGCTCGATGCACTCGAGCCGGAGGCGATTGCCGGTCTCAACCCGCGCGACATGGAGAAGATGGGCATCGGTCCGGGCGACATGGTGTCTGTCGCGACGCGGCGAGGCGAGATCGTGTTGAAGGCGCGCGCAGACCGCGACACGGCGGAGGGCATGGTGTTCATCCCGTTCGCCTTCGCGGAAGCACCGGCCAACGCGCTCACCAACCCGCAGCTCGACCCCATGGGGAAGATCCCCGAGTTCAAGTTCTGCGCCTGCCGGATCGAGAAGGTGGCGGACGCGGAGCCCGAAACGGCCAACGCTGCTGAGTAGGTCGGCGGCAACGAGCAAAGCCACTCCGCGAATTTTTCGCGGGGTGGCGGACATGAGCGAGAACGAAAGGTCGATGCCGGGGCGCCGCAGATGGCGGACGCACGTTGGTCTCTGGAACCTTCAGTCGCAGCCAATCGTTGACCTCGAAAGCATTCAGCTTTCGAGGTCAATTCGTATGCCGACACAGTATTTGCGTTTTGCCACGATGATCGTGACGTCGACTGCGGTCATGATGGCTCTGATGTATCTCAACACATATGCGTTGGATCACGTATTCTGGAGCGAAACGCGCTTCTACATGGCGCTGATCATGGGCGCTGCCATGGCCATTGTGATGCTGCTGTTCATGCTGCACATGTATGACCGGCGCTGGCTTAATGTGGCAGTTCTCGCCGTTAGTGCCGTTGTCCTGGGCGGCTCCCTTTTCCTTGTGAGGAGCCAGGAGACGATTGAGGATACGTCGTGGATGAAAGCCATGATCCCGCATCACTCGATCGCGATTTTGACGTCGCGGCGGGCCCATATTTCGGATCCGCGTGTCCGCCAACTCGCTGATCAGATCATCGCCTCTCAGGAGCGCGAGATTCGCGAGATGAAGACGCTCATCGCCGATTTGGAGCGTGTCCGGTAAGCGCGCCCCGATGTGGCGAGGAAATTCAGGGCCACCGGACCAGTGGCGGCATCGATGAGAGGATGCTCTCGACGTTGCCGCCGGTCTTCAATCCAAAGGTGGTGCCGCGGTCATATAAGAGGTTGAACTCCACATAACGACCGCGGCGGATCAGTTGCTCGTCGCGGTGCGCCTCGGTCCAGTCGTTGTCGAAATTGGCTCGCACAAGCTTGGGATAGATGTCGAGGAAGGCGCGGCCAACGTCCTTGGTGAAAGCCAGCGCCGCATCGAAGCCACCGGCATCGGCATCCGGCGTCAGGTAGTCGTAGAAGATGCCACCGATGCCGCGCATCTCCTTGCGGTGCGGCAGATAGAAATACTCGTCACACCACTTCTTGAGACGGTCGTAGTCGGCAATCGCGTGCTTGTCACAGGCGTCCTTCATGGCTGCATGGAAGGCGATCGTGTCGGGATCGTCCTGCGTACGCCGCTTCTGCAGAACCGGCGTCAGGTCCGCACCGCCGCCGAACCACCATTTGCTCGTCACCACCATGCGCGTGTTCATGTGAACAGCAGGCACATTCGGGTTCTGCATGTGGGCGATGAGCGAGATTCCCGATGCCCAGAAGCGGGGGTCTTCCTCCGCTCCGGGGATCTGCTTGCGGAACTCGGGTGCAAACTCACCGTAGACGGTGGACGTGTGCACGCCGACCTTCTCGAAAACGCGGCCGGCCATCATGCTCATGACGCCGCCACCGCCGGGAAGCCCCGAAGCATCCGTGCGCTCCCAGGGGGTGCGCTGGAAGCGCCCGGGCGGCCGCAGCGAGAGCTGCACTCCGGGGCGCAGGTCATCCTCAATCGACTCGAAGGCTGCGCAGATGTCGTCGCGCAGGCTTTCGAACCAGCTTCTGGCCTGCGATTTCATCGCTTCGAGCTCGGTTTCTTTGGGCAGCGGCATCTGATGACCTCGGGGCATTCGGACAATTATGCGGGCCGTGAGCGTGGCAGTGCCAGTGTGCCATGCTTTCGACCATGTGGACCCTTAACGCGGCAAGGGGCGGTGAGCAACGTTCCCCTGGACGGCTGGCAGGCAGTGGCAAAGGAAACGGTTCATGGTTCGGGCGCATGGCTGCGCACAACGGCAGCACTGTAGCAGGGCGTGAACCGCGCCTCAGGCGACAGCCCCTGTAATACGAGGGGACGTGACCCAATCTAGATGAAGTGTGCATGCGGTTGCGCAGCAACGAAGCGTGAATTGGCGGCAAATCAAGATGATTGGTAGATTTTTCGAATGGCTGGAAAAGCTCGGGGCGCCATTCCCGGCCGTCGCGCCGGAGATGCCGCCGGCGCGTTTCTGGCCGTTCGTGGTCCACTACACGCGTCCGTTCTGGCCGCTGCTGGCGGTTTCGTCGGGGCTTGCGGCTGCGATTGCATTGATCGAGGTGTCGCTGTTTGCGTTCCTCGGCAGCCTGGTGGACTGGCTGGCGGCCGCTGATCGCGTCACGTTCTGGACCGATCGCGGGCCGTTCCTGCTGTTCATGGCGGCCATCGTTCTACTTCTTCTTCCGGCGATGAAGCTCGTCTACGAGGCTGTGATCCATCAGGGATTGATGGGCAACTTTGCCATGCGCACGCGCTGGATGGCGCATCGCTATGTGCTGCGGCAATCGCTCGCCTATTTCCAGAACGACTTTGCCGGCCGCATTTCCGCAAAGGTGATGCAGACCTCGGTGGCGGTGCGCGAGGTTGTCATGAAGGTCGCCGAGGTGCTCGTCTACGTGTCGGTCTATTTCCTCGGCGCGGTCATGGTCTTTGCCGTGACCGATCTGAGATTGTCTGCGCCGATGCTGATCTGGCTTGCGGCCTATATTGGCGTGATGCGCTTCTTCATCCCCAGGCTGGGACGGATATCGACCGAGCAGGCGGACGCGCGCTCGACCATGACCGGGCGCGTGGTGGACAGCTACACCAACATCCAGACGGTCAAGATGTTTGCCCATGCGGAACGGGAAGACATCTATGCGCGCGACTCGATGCAAACGTTTCTAAGCACCGTCTACCGGCAGATGCGCCTAGTGACGTGGCTGACGTTCTCGCTCAACACGCTCAACGCGCTGCTGCTTGCAAGCGTGGCCGGTCTTTCCGTCTGGCTATGGTCGGTCGATGCCGTGACGACAGGCGCGATTGCGCTTTCTGTCGGTCTAGTGCTGCGGCTGCAGGGCATGGCGCATTGGATCATGTGGGAGGTCGCAGGCCTGTTCGAGAACGTCGGCGTCGTTCAGGACGGCATCGAGGGGATTGCGCGCGAGCGTGCGGTGACGGACGCAGAGGGTGCGCGGTCGCTGCGTGTCAGCAGAGGTGAGATCCGTTACGAAGGCATCAATTTCAATTATGGCAAGGATAGAGTGCTGTCGGACGGGCAGGGCGTGATCGACAACCTGTCGTTGACGATCCGGCCGGGCGAGAAGGTCGGGCTGGTCGGCCGCTCAGGCGCCGGCAAGTCCACGCTTGTTTCGGTACTGCTGCGCTTCTATGACCTGGAGGCAGGACGGATCCTCATCGACGGGCAGGATATCGCCCACGTGACGCAGGACAGTCTGCGGGCGGCCATCGGCATGGTGACCCAAGATACCTCCCTTCTGCACCGCTCGGTGATGGAGAACATCACCTATGGACGGCCTGAGGCGACGCGCGAGCAGGCCATGGTGGCAGCGCGGCGTGCGCATGCGCATGCGTTCATCGAAGGGCTTGTCGATCTGAAGGGCCGCACGGGCTACGATGCCCACGTCGGTGAGCGCGGCGTGAAGCTGTCGGGAGGACAGCGCCAGCGCATCGCCATCGCACGGGTGCTGTTGAAGGACGCACCTATCCTGATCCTCGACGAGGCGACGAGCGCGCTCGATTCGGAGGTCGAGGCTGCGATCCAGGAGCAGCTGATCAACCTGATGGCAGGCAAGACCGTGATTGCGATCGCGCATCGGCTGTCGACGATCGCGGCGATGGACCGTCTCATCATCATGGACGAGGGACGGATCGTCGAGCAGGGCACGCACCAGGAATTGCTGAAGCGCGGTGGCATCTATGCCGACCTGTGGGCGCGTCAGTCGGGCGGGTTCCTTGCCAGCGAAGCGGCGGAGTGATCGAACTCGTGCGGCCAACATCTTTGTCGTATGCTGATTGATATCGGCTGCCGGCGCCTGCGCGTGCCGTGTCGTTCGCAGGGGCGGTGGGTCATGCGTTTTGGTATACTTGGAAAAGTAATGCGGAACGGCTTGGCAGGACTCGCCAGCCTCCTCCCGTTGCAAACGGGCTGCGCACTGGCTGCGGGAACCGTCATTGAGATAGCGACACGGCCTCGATGAAAGCAGCCGTGCATCCATCTAGCGCTGCATGCAGGCTCGGCCGGTGCTCACACCCAACGTCATTTCTTCTCGCGCGTGAGGTCGGCGCATCCAGCGGTCGCTTCCGCGCCGGGCTCGACATAGCAGGCGGCGATGCGGTCGGGTCCGAGAATGCGGCCGTGGTTGTAGCCCTTGGAGTCGGAGGCGACCCAAGTGAACGAGATGTTGTCAGGATAGATGACGCCAAAGAAGTCTTTGCGCCCATCCGAGTAGACGAAGTGACCGCGAAACCGCCGGTCAGTCTGCTCGGTGATTTGAATGGTCTTCTTCCAGGTCTTCAGCCCTTTCTTGTCGGAGATGGTGTTGTTGTCGCCGACCCACGTGCCGACGAGATTGGGGGTCTCGTCGGCCGATGCTGGTGGGCTTGCCGATAGGGTGAAGACGATGGCCAGGGTAAGCAGTGCCGGGCCTGACGGACGGTGGCACACAGGGGCGATTGGCATGTCAGGCGTCCTCGGTTTCATCCTTAGATGCTGATCTTCCAGTGTGCAGCAGTATCTCCACTTTGGCAGACAGGGCAATGGCTGCGACATGTGCAGGCCGGATCAAACCGGGGGATGTCCGAAAGGCTGGGACGGGGCGAAGCTTGGAAAGCCACCCGTTTGCCGCAGGGCTTCGCCCAACACCATGGCGGTCGCGACAGCAATGTTGAGCGAGCGCATGCCCGCCTGCATGGGTACGGCAACCCGAGCGTCGGCAAGTTTGTGGATCTCCAGCGGGACGCCAGCGCTTTCCCTGCCGAGAAGAAGGATGTCGTCTGGCCTGAAACGGTGCTCCACGTAGGAGGTATCGGTGTGGGCGCTGAGCAGCACCAGCCGGCTGCCCGCGCTACGCCAGCACTGCTCAAACTGGGTGAAGCTCAGGTGGCGCGTGATCCTGACATGGCTCAGGTAATCCAGGCCCGCCCGGCGCAAGCCTCTGTCCGTCATGTCGAATCCGGTGGGACCAATGACGTCAACCGGGACCCCGAGACAGGCGCTAAGGCGCAGGATCGTGCCCGTGTTCTGTGGAATATCCGGCTGATAGAGTGCTAATCGCATACGGGTTCTCCACAATTGGCCGCGCGCAGATGGTGTATGCGCCAAATTGACCTAATACTTCACCTTTCGCAGCCTTGAGACCCGGTGCAAAGGATGTCAAAAGAGCGCGTGGCAAAGCCCCGAGGGTGGGCCATTCGCCGGACAAGACGTCTTTCTCGGGTTCGAGTCGCCAGATGACATGGCCCGTGCCTTGGCGGCGCGGAGCATGGCCAAACGGCGGCTCAGCATTCGCAAAACATATCGTCCATTCAGGAGGCGCACGTGTCCTCTCACGCCGAAGAGCCCAACCGCAGGGACTTCCTCATCATCGCCGGAAATGCATTCGCCGGTGTCGGTGGCGCCATAGCGCTGTGGCCGTTCATCCAGCAGATGAACCCCGACAAGACCGCCCTGGCGCTCGCCTCGACAGAGGTCGACCTCTCGCCGGTCAAAGAGGGGCAGGCCATCACCGTCGTGTGGCGCGGCAAACCGGTGTTCATCCGTAACCGGACGGCGGAGGAGGTGAAGGCCGCTCAGGATGTACCGTTGACGGATTTGCGCGACGATGTTGCGCGAAACGATAATGTCTCGGCCGATGCGCCGGCGACCGACCAGAACCGCACCATCAAGGGGCATGAGAACTGGTTGGTTGCGATCGGTATCTGCACGCATCTGGGTTGCATTCCCAAGGGTCAGGCACTGGGTGATGCGAAGGGCGAATACGGCGGCTGGTTCTGTCCGTGCCACGGTTCGCATTACGACACCGCGGCCCGCATCCGGAAGGGCCCCGCGCCGCGGAACCTCGAAATTCCGCCTTACACCTTCGTCTCCGATACCAAAATCAAGATCGGCTAAGAGGTTTCGAGCGCCATGTCTTCACACGAATCGAACTATCAGCCGACCTCCCGCTTCGGCAAGTGGATGGACGAGCGACTGCCGGTCGGCAGGGTCATGCACGGTCAATTCATCGATTTCCCGACGCCGCGCAATCTCAACTACTGGTGGACGGTCGGCGGCATTCTGACATTCTGTCTGGTGGCGCAGCTCGTCACGGGCATCGTTCTGGCTATGCACTACCAGGCAAGCGCTGCCGAAGCGTTCAACTCGGTCGACCATATCCGGCGCAACGTCAACTATGGGTACATGATCCAGGCGATGCACGCGGTCGGCGCATCGATGTTCTTCCTCGCCGTCTACACCCATATCTTCCGCGGTCTCTATTACGGCTCCTACAAGGCGCCGCGTGAGATCCTCTGGATTCTCGGCGTATTCATTTTCCTCGCCATGATGGCGACGGCGTTTATGGGCTATGCGCTCCCCTGGGGCCAGATGAGCTTCTGGGGCGTGACGGTCATCACCAACCTGTTCTCGTCGCTGGACAGCATTATTCCGGGCGTCGGCACGGCAGTCGTGGAATGGTTGTGGGGCGGTTACTCGGTATCGGGAACGACGCTCAACCGCTTCTTCTCGCTGCATTACTTGTTGCCGTTCGTGATCGTCGGCCTGGTTGCCCTGCACATCTGGGCGCTGCACGTGGCAGGTCAGAACAACCCGGCCGGGCTCGATATCAAAACGAAGTCGGATTCGGTGCCGATGTACCCTTATGCGGTGGCCAAGGATGCGGTCGGCCTGTTTGCCTTCCTCATCATCTTTGCCTGGTTCGTGTTCTTCCTGCCGGATTATCTTGGTCACTCGGACAACTTCACCCAAGCCGATCCGCTGGTGACGCCCCCGCACATCGTGCCTGAGTGGTACTTCCTTCCGTTCTACGCGATCTTGCGCGCGATCCCGTCGAAGCTCGGCGGCGTGATCGCCATGTTCGCATCCATCGCGGTGCTGGCTTTCGTGCCGTGGCTCGATACCGCGCGGGTGCGGTCGGCAAAGTACCGCCCGATCTTCAAGTGGTTCTTCTGGCTGTTCGTGTTCTCGTGCTTCGCGCTCGGCTACCTCGGCGCTCTGCCGGCCGAAGAGCCTTACGTCACCTATGCGCGTATCTTCACCGCCTACTACTTCGCGTTCTTCCTGATCATCATGCCGATCGTCGGGATCATCGAAACGCCGAAGAAGCTGCCTGGCTCGATCACCGAGGACGTGCTCGGTCCGGGAGCAGGCAAAGGGGTTGGTGTCGCGGCGGCTGCGACCGCTTCGCCCGAAACGCGTTGAGGCAAGCGGCCAGTCGAAGGAATAAGACCATGATTAAGACTTTGACGAAATCGCTGGGCTTTGCCGCCGTGGCAGCCATCGCGGGTGGGATCGCCAATGGACCGGTCCATGCGGCCGGTGGCGCACAACATATTGAGCATCAGCAGTGGTCGTATGGCGGCATTTTCGGCCACTACGACAAGGAGCAGTTGCAGCGCGGCTTCCGCGTCTACAAGGAGGTTTGCTCGGCCTGCCACGGTCTGCAACGCGTTTATTTCCGCAATCTGGTGGAACCGGGTGGTCCGGAATTCCCCGAGGAGGCCGTCAAGGCGCTGGCTGCGGAGTGGCCGAACCAGATCACTGACGGTCCGAACGACGAGGGCGCGATGTTCCAGCGTCCGGCCCGCTTGTCGGATCCGGTCCTGGGTCCTTACAAAAACGATAAAGAGGCGCGTGCTGCGCAGAACGGCGCTTTGCCGCCCGACCTGTCGCTCATCACGCGAGGGCGCAATACGCACAACGATGCGCGTTGGCCAATGCACGCGCTGCTGATGGCGCGTGACGTCTTCACGGGCTACCAGGAGGGCGGCTCGAACTACCTCTATGCCCTGCTGACCGGGTATCATGAGCCGCCGGCCGACTACGCGCTCGCCGATGGCATGAACTACAACGTTGCCTTTCCGGGCAATCAGATCGCCATGCCTAACATTCTCGATGGCGGGCCGGTCAATTATGCCGACGGCCAGGAGAAGTACGACGGTCCCGCAGCTTCTCAGGAGCAGAATGCACGTGACGTGACAGCGTTCCTTGCCTGGGCGGCCGATCCTTCGCTCAACGAGCGCAAGCGGATCGGCTGGGTGGTGATGCTCTACCTCCTGGTGACGACGGTGCTTCTGTATATCGGCAAGCGGCGGCTGTGGTCGAAGTTCCACTGAGTGGCATCACGATCGCTCAATCGTTATGGAAAAGGCCTCGCTCGCGAGGCCTTTTTTGCGTTAAGCGTCGTCTGATCCGCGACATCGCTGGAACCGCTCGCCGGATCCATCGCAAGCGATGCGGCATTGGCGACATGGGAACAGGGAACGGTGGTGATGACACAATCGGTGCTGGGCATTCTCGGCGGCAGCGGGCTCTACGACGTTCCGGGGATCAAGAATGCGCGCTGGGAGAATGTGACAAGCCCGTGGGGCGAGGTTTCTGACGAGATCCTGTTTGCGGAAATCGAAGGTCTGCCGATCCGCTTTCTTCCGCGGCATGGTCGCGGGCACCGCATCTCGCCCACCCATATTGATTTTCGCGCAAACATCGATGCGTTGAAGCGTGCAGGCGTTACCGACCTCGTCTCGATCTCTGCGTGCGGCTCGCTGAAAGAGCACTTTCCACCAGGCCACTTCGTGATCGTCGACCAGTTTATCGACAGAACGTTCGCGCGCGAGAAGTCGTTCTTCGGGACGGGCCTCGTCGCCCACGTGTCGGTGGCCGATCCGGTGAGCCCATTGCTTGCGGACGCATGCTTTGCCTCGGCCAAGGCGGAAGGCATCGAGGTGTCAAAAGGCGGTACTTATCTCGTCATGGAGGGGCCGCAGTTCTCGACGCGAGCGGAATCGCTGCTGTACCGCTCGTGGGGCTGTGACGTTATCGGCATGACGAACATGCCGGAGGCCAAGCTCGCCCGTGAAGCTGAGATCTGCTACGCGACGGTTGCCATGGTTACCGATTACGACTGCTGGCACGAGGATCACAACGAGGTCGACGTCGCCGCGATCATAGAGGTGATGAAGGGCAATACGGAAAAGGCGCAAAGGCTCATTCTCAATCTGGCGCAGACTTTCCCGCGCGTGCATCCAGCATGCCCGATCGGCTCGGACCGCGCGTTGGATGTGGCGATCATCACGCGTCCGGAAGCGCGCGATCACGCCCTCATGGCGAAGCTTGATGCGGTGGCCGGCCGCGTGCTTGGGCGGAGTACCTGAATGGCGCGCGATTCAATCACCCTAGGCCGTTGTGACCTGCTCTCATTCCATTGATCGAGTGGCCTGCTGCCGATACGCAGTTGAGTCAAAACCTGACTGGCTGAGATGGAAGCAGTGGTGCTTCTGGCGAGGCGGTGATTCAGTCTTTAATTGAAGTGAAGCTGCAGCGGACCCAGAGCGATACCGTCGAATTCAGCGATCCAGGTTTCTCCTGCTCGCGCAGGCATCGCCTCCGTCAAGGTGCCGGTGGTGACGAGTTCCCCGGCGATCAACGGGTCACAGTCTGGATATCGCACCAGGTCCTCGACAAGAAATTTTAATGCTTCGACGGGTCCACCGAGCACATTTTCAGCATTGCCGGTCCGGCGTACACCCCTGTCGTTGTGAAGCGTTACGCTGAAATTGGACAGCTCGGCAGCGCGTTTCGCGCGTTCGCATGTCAGATCGAGCTTTGGCCCGACAACCAGCGCACCGTGCACACCGAACGCAGCGGCCGCGTCGGCGGCAGTGAAGTCCCAGTTGGGAAAAATGGAGTAGACCACCTCGAAACCTGGTGCCACCCAGTGGATGCAGCCGATGAGATCGGTTGTCGTCATTCCCGGGACAGGAGCCGCCCTCAGATGGACCACGATCTCTGGCTCGATCCTTGGTTCAGGCAGTCCGCCCAACGTAAACTCTGCCCGGCCATCGCCGGCATAGCTGACGGTGCTGTCGAAGACATAGTTCCAGACGGGAGCGGCAATGCCCAGATCGGCCCAAATGGCTCTGTTGGTGAAGCCGATCTTGCGGCCGATCGGCTTTTCGCCCCTGTCGAGGCGAAGTTTGCCAACCCGGTCGACAATGGCATAGGCGTCCGCCAGGCCAAAGCGTCGAAAGCGCCGCGAAAATGGCGTGACCTGCCGTTCCGTTCCGAGAAGTGAAATCAGCTCTTCGCTGAGTCCCTCGATGGACATCGTCTCGTTCATGACCGGCGCACTCCCGTGCCGAGATGGCGCAAATAGTATCCCGGTGCATTTGGGCTTGGCTATGTCTACAACCGGTCCAGGGCACTTTGTCGGGCCGCCACAACGCCGGATCGTTTTCCAAGGAGCTGCGATTGCGCGCTGATTGGGTCGATGACGGAATGCATCTTGCGTATCCGCTCTGCGCACCGCCGAGCAACGCTCTTGCACGCGTCGCAGGTTAAGGGTCGCCGCAAGATGCGGGTGGTTGCCGGCGCCATGCCAACAGACCATGCGCTCGGCGGCTTGGCCTTATCGGTATGGATGCAGCATCGGCTGCAGTGGGCTTGCCGGTTTTTGATGCGCTCGGTACGTCACCACTTTCTGTTCGGCGCAGGTATATCGGCGGGCGATTTGCACCAATTCCCTTGTTGCGCGCCGACGACCGCCTGGCCATGCCGAATCCCGCAAGGGCCCAGAAAGATCCGAACAGCATCTGCAGGATCACGATGCCGGCTTCGCCGCCAATGCTTGACGCATGAATGGCGCCAACCAGCAGCATGACGTAGAGCAGAAGGAAGCCCACCAGCGCGGCGGCATATGCCGCAATGATCAGCTTCTGCCACTGGTCCGCTTTATGGCCCATCTTGAAGGCGACGATGACGACGGCCGGGTTGAAGGCGGTCAGCATGATCAGGGTTTGCGGATCTAGAGCCTTTAGATCAAACATTGCCGGCTTGCTCCACAGTCACTGCAGCGGAAATGCTAGCGCGCCTGTTTCTCCGGGATACGCGCCGGATTCGCCCAGGCGGAACCAACCGGCAAGCAGGAATGCAAATAGCGTTATGGGGTCGGGGTCATTCGGGCTGTGTTGAACCTCATGTCCGATGCACCCCATCGATGTGTGCGACGTGTGCGACCCCCCTTGCCTGGCAGCCATTGACCTCTGCGGCGGTCGCACCCCTTGCAAAAAGCGCGGGCTAGGTCAGCTTTTCTTGGAGCGGTGAAGTCGGGACTTTGAAGGCTGGGGCTGTTCAATGCCCCAACCTTCATGTCGCCGCTAGTGCGGCAATTCAATTGCGTGCGCAATCCTATTCAGCCGGAGCCGTGCCAGGTGTTGCAAGCGGTGCCAGCTCACGCGAGCGCCTGAAGCATAGCGCGAGGAACACGAACGACGTGACGAGCATAAGCCCGAAGAACAGGATCGAATATCCATAGTTGATCCAGCCTTCCTCGTACCAGTTGCCATAGCGACGGGGCATGCCCGCAGCGCCCGCGGCCAGGAACGACCAGGAAATGCCAAGGGCACCGATGGTGTAGAATGCAGTGAACCAATGGCCCATACGGATGTCGATTTGCCGTCCTGTGATCACGGGGTAGTGATGGATCAGAACACCAAGCCACATGAGCGCCATGGCAATGAGCACCGACATCGTATGTCCCGATTGCCACATCGTGCCGTGCAGCTTGAATGACCACGCGACGTTGGACGTGACGACCGCACTCACACCATCAAGAATATAGAGCGTGAAGCCCATCAAGACGGCGATGAGGCCCGGCTCGGGTCGAATGCCGTGCGTCCAAATTGTCGCTGATATCGTGAAGATGGTAAGCGCGGCGCCGATGCCGGTGCCCCAGCTCATGATGTTGCCATGATAGGACAATGCTTCGGGCAGCGCTGGGAACATCGTGAAGAAGTGATGGAAGAAAGACGTGACCGAAGTCAGTAACAAGATCCACAGTGCGAGGTTGGCCATTTTATCGCTGTAGAGCTTGCGCGTACCATCCGCGAGATACAGTGGCAGCGTCGCATAAAGCGCGCTGATCACCATGATCGCCATGGCTTCCATGAGATTATGGGCAAAAATATAAAAGACGAACTGGAATACGACAGGATCGGTCGCCCAGCCAATCCAGCCCAACGGCAGGATGCCATAGAGTGCGAGGAGGATCGCGCTTGCAACGATGATCAAGGGCGCGCCCATGATGAGCAGCACGAATGCCGCCATCGACATGCCCAGCATTCCCGGGTCCTTGAGTGTGCGCGCCGACAAAACGAGTTCTTCGCGCTGGCGATCGAAGAACGTCATTTTGATGGTCTGGATCGGATAGATCAGGATCACTGACAGCAGGATGCCCGCAATTCCTGTGAAGCCAAGTATGACCTGCCACATGCTCCACTGGCCGGTTTCGACACCGACAAGCGGCAATAGATACATGACGGAATACGAAAATATCAGACCACTAAAAGCGGCGATGGAAAGC